>Ga0307507_10000646_pt1 | contig 75321 bp, 18 predicted proteins | sample 7_EM_MG_FD_207223 | JGI IMG/M metagenome (GOLD analysis project Ga0307507, IMG submission 207223) | Populus trichocarpa ectomycorrhiza microbial communities from riparian zone in the Pacific Northwest, United States - 7_EM | ecosystem: Host-associated > Plants > Roots > Unclassified | place... | reverse complement strand
AGTAGGGGCAGCCGCCAAGGCGCTAGTGGTGGGCCAGCCAACAGTAGGAAATAGTACGAGACAGTACGCGTCAGGACTATGCCGTGACAGTACTCCCCTCCCTAGAAGGTTTGGTCCCTAAACCAAACAAGTAACCTATTTTTGCTGTAAAGATGTTACTTCTACTTACCGCCCTTAACTAAGCTAATAGCGATTTTCCATGCCGGGTATGGAAAATCTTAATTAGTTAGCTTAACGAATAAAATTGGCAGAACTCTATACCGCCACCACGTGGCGCTTCTTGGTAAAAAACCAACTAATTAGACAACTTTAACCGGTGGTTAAAGTTCCATAAGATCTTAACCACCACAAATTACCTTTATGGTTGGCTATAGCCTTAGCGTGGCTCTCCCTTATCTCGTACCCAGTCTGGGGGTCCTGGCTTCTTAGGGTATTGTTTATAAAACCTTAGTAGTACATACTCGCACCCTTTTAGGGATTTCTCGGGTTCCCAGGTTTTCTCGTTATAGTATTTCCATTTAATACAGTATGTTAAGCCATGCTCGTCCATTTGTTTATTATATACATTAAGGATTTTTTTAAATTCCCACTTGTCTGTAATATTGCCGTTATTATCCCTTTCGGCTATCCTGCCTATAACATTACGACGTTCCTCTTTGTTAATGCGTGCTTAACTAGAGATCTCTTTAGGGAACTAGAGGCAGACTTTTAAAATATAGAAAGACTTATTAACACGGATATAGTCTAGGAGGTTAACTATAACTGCTCCTCTATAGGCAGCTAGGACGGGCTAGGGTCTATCCTAGTTATTATTCTACTTCCTCTTAGGCCGGTTAGTCTTTATATTTTTAAGGCTAACTATAACCATATTATCCTTTTTAAATATTATACCTTCGTCTCGTTTTATATTAGCGTTGTCTTTATATCGTCGCTAGGAGATACGAGCTAGGGCTTTAAGCTAGGTTAAGATGCGCTTAAAGCGGTTAGCAATAGTATCAGCTTATAAATACTCCTTCTTTGCATATACAGACAGGGCTAATGGCTGGGGGCCTATTAGTTTAACGCCTAGACGTGGGTTATAGCTATAGTTGGCAAAGAATAGTAAGATTCCTATAGTCTTATTAACCTAGTTATTTGTGGCAAACTCGGCAAGGAGAAGCCAATCTACCCAGTTATCTTAGGTGAAGCTCACAAAGGCATATAGGTACTTATTCATTGCTACATTAACAATCTTAGTTTAACTATTCGTTTTAGGGTGCCATATGGAGCTGGGGCTTAGGGTTACCTTTAGGCGCTAGTTTAGGCAACGCCAGAAGTTAGAAACAAATAAAGAGCCTCTATTAAAAATAATAGTATTTGGAGCGCCGTATAACTTATAGACAGTATAGATAAATGCTTTAACAAGCTCCTTAGTATCTAGGCTAGTAACAGAAATAAAGTGTCTTATCTTTATTAGGCGGTCAACAACGACAAAAATATATCTATATGTTTTGCCGTTACGAAGGCACTTAGGCAGGTTGACGATGTGGTTAATAGAGATATCGGTTTATGGGCGGACTGGTAGTTCTAGTGGTTTTAGAAAACCGGGCGGTGCTAAGCGTAGGGTCTTTATACGGAAGCAGAGAGCGCAGTCTTTTACAAAGGTAGCCGTGAACTGTGAAATACCTAGCTACTAATACGTTTAATTAAGGAGGTCTAGTGTTTTAACGCGGCCTAGGTAACCCGCAGGGCCCAAACTGTATGTGCGGTATATAACTTCTAGTTAAAGTTTATATGAATTAGGGACAAATACTTAATTCCTATAGTAGATTAGGCCGTTAACAATTAAACATTTAGATTTGTTATAGCGGAGCAGCTTCCTAATCTGCTTAGGCCAACGGCGTGCTTTATAGTCTTCCTGTTCGCGTAGTGTAGCTAATATATTCCTAGCGAGTTCATTCTCTTTATAGGCATTCTTAATAAGCTTCTTAAAGGGTTTTTTCTTAGGCTCCGGGTCTATTACTATAATAAAGTCTTTAAAGCTCTGGTCTTAAGATTCACTTAGTAGTTCTTCTAGGATGGTAGGGTCGACTTTCTTTAGTAGTAAAACAACGCGGTCTTAGTGTATAGACGTTCGTTATCAGCATTAGCAGGTATAACGCCTAGGAGGCGGCTAAGAGCGTCCAGGATTATAGCTTTAGTGCTAGGCCTATAGGTAATAATAAAGTTAAATTAGGAAAGGAACTTAGCCTAGCGGACTTAGCGCTAGTTTAGTTATTTTATTATTATAAAGGTCTGGAGGTTCTTATAGTCCGTAATAATTTTAAACGGCTGCTTAGTTTTTTATAGTTTGGGACGCTATTCTTCTAGTACCTTAACAATTTCCAGGAGCTCCTTATTGTATATTTTATAGTTGTATTTAGGGGCTAAGTGCTTAGTAGAGAAGAATGCGACTAGCTTAAGCTTGTTACTTTTATTAGCTTAATAGAGCACTCCACCTAAAGCCTAGTTTAAGGCGTCTGTCTCTACCACAGTCTTCTTTATGTAGTTGTAATACGCTAGGACTGGTGCTTTAGTAAACACTATTTTTAGGGTTTAGAATGCCTGTGCTTAATTAGGGCCCTATAACCAGCTAATACTCTTTTTCAGTAGCCTGGTTATGGGTTTAACTACCTTAAAATAGCCTTAAATAAATTATTAGTAGAAGTTCGCGAAGCTAAGAAATTGCTATAGTTCCTTAACTAATATTGGGTCCTTCTATTCCTATAAGGCCTGCACCTTCTTAGGGTCCATAGTTATGCCATTAGTTAAGATAATTAAGCCAAGGTATTTTGTTTTAGTAGTATAAAACTTAAACTTATTAATGTTAATTTGGAGTCTAGCATTACTAAGTCTCTGGATAATTTTATTTATATATTTTATATACTTGGCGCGTGTTTTTAAGAAGATAAGGACATCATTAAGATACGCAGTGCAGTAGTTATTAAGGGCGTTATATAAAACATAGTTAATATAGTTTTGGAATATAGCGGGCGTGTTACAGAGACTAAACGGTATAATTAGCATCTCATAGAGTCCAAACTAGGTAATAAATACTGTAAGCTATTTATGGCCTTCCGCAATCCAGATCCAGTTAAACGCAGCAATTACATTAAGCTTAGTAAAGTACTTAGCACTATAGAGTGCGTTAAGTGTCTTATAAACTAGTAGCAGTAGGTATTAGTTCTTAATAGTAACTGTATTTAGGCCTTAGTAGTTATAGCAGATTTGTATACCGCCGCCAGGTTTCGCTGCAAGGAGGAGTAGTATGGCGGCTAGTAAGGTTAATTCGCGGATAAAACCCTTATCCAGCATCTTATTAATCCACTTCTTTACACAGCTAAGTTCAGCGGGTGAGAGTGGTCTGTTTTTATAGTATAGGGCCTGCTTTTCTAGTATAATCTTAATTTTGTGGTCCTATGGTCGGTAAGGGGGCAGCTTATCTGCATTCTTAGGGAGGAAGTATTTAATATATTTATAAAACTCTTTTGGTAAGCGTTATAAAATATCCTTACAGGTTAATCTTGGTTTGCCTTTTAGGAATTTCTTAATATTAGTGTTAACTATCTTCTGGCGTAGAAACTCAGACTTGGTTTTTAGGTTTATCTTAAAAAAGTTATAGAAATAAGGGGGTAGCACTTTACAGGCTTCCTCTATTATATAATTACCTTCTATAAGCCGGCAGAAAGACCTTTCTAACAGGTTCGGTACTTCTATTAGGCCTATAGGTAGCTCCTTAAGCAGCTATTAGTATTCTTCTTATTTAACCAGTTCTACTAGCTCCGCTATATAGATCCTTATTACCTTTATGCCTTTTTATTTACAGAACTGGGTAAAATTAACGGCATAAGTACATTTAATGTTGTCTAGGTTAGGGCGTATCTAGTTCTCCAGTGCTACGGCTAGGCTGGCATGGCTCAGTTGGCCCAGGGGGGCGGAAATAAGGCGGCGGCCTTGCACGGTACGCGCGGGAGATAGGTGTAAGGTTAGGCGTTACAGGGGGGAGGTTTTAATTGCTCTGGTTTCGGTCTTAGCTATAACGCCCTTAGCTATTATACGTGCGGTTATATATACGTACAGTAAATAACTTAAAGTTAGGTGTCTTATTAGCTGACTTAGGTTAAGCGGGTATATGCAGGGGACTTATAGTTCTAGTAGTATTTGTTTTTTTAGGAATAGGGCAGTAGTCCAGTCTTCTAGAATCTCTATTTTATTTACTACATATATTAGCTTACTAGTGTTAGGCACCTCTTTTACTATCAGCTAATAGTATCTAAGCGTTGGCCGTATAATGCGTCCGCGTAGTGCTACTTAGTTATAGTCAGGAATATACCATAGGAGACAGTTATAGGCATAGTAATTAGAGTTGAAATTAAGCTCTAAAGTAGGGAAGTCTAGTTTTAGGTTATACTTTTTAAGCTAGGGCATTCTAAGAATTACTAGTATTAAGGGTAATAACTTCATAACATAGAAGAGTATGGATTCTGTATAGTAGCCAATTATTATTTTTGCTATAAAGTAGTGGGTAATAAAGCTAGATGGGAGTCTATTAGTAAGGCGGAGTAGTTTTAGAACTAGAAGTCTTTTTATTATAATATTATGCTTTTTTATAAGCAAGTCTTCGTCTATAAACGCTAGTGCTGTACTACCACTGTTAACAAGGCTTACTATTTCAATAAAAACTTATAGGAGTGGGTTGCGTAGTAAGGAGAGGTAGGTCTAAATAAGAATAGCATTCCTATTATTATTTGCTATTCTAAGGTTAAGTAGTAGCTAACTTAGAATAAGATCTAACTAATCTAGTAGCATAGATCTAATCCTTTTATCCTCCTCCCCATATAGTTCTAACCCTTAGAGGCGACTTAGTCTAAGGGTTGGTCTTTTAATAACTGGATTATAGGGCTTAGCTAGTAGCTATAGTCTTAGCTAGTATATCCTAACATATTAGTCTCCGACGGTATATATATGCTAGGGGGTACTTTACCAAGGACATAGCCGGTCTTACAGTTAGTAGCGGCACAGAGCACTTATCCGTAGTTTATATACGGGACTATTAGCTGGGGCTGTATTAGGGAAGGGAATTATAGGGGCGGGTCTCTATGTCCAAACCCACGTTCTTATCTGTGGTTGTTATTTTAGTTACTAATCCCTCTACTAAAGAATCCGCCGTAGCTAGGAAGGGGTTGGCGCGGTAGCATTAAAAGGGGATTTAGGTTTATTTTAGGGTTATAAGCATCTTTCCAGTAGCCAGGTTAACCACATGCCAGATAAAGTCTGTTATCTATATAATATCTTCGGACGTTATTAGGGAGGTTACTACTACCGCTACTAAATTTAACGGCGTTAAGGTCTATTAGGTTATTCTATAGTGCTAATGCTAAGGTATTGTTGTTAGGTAGTATAGGTTAATAGCCGCCAGTAGTACTTAGCTTAGCAGTACTTAGCTTAGTATAGTAGGCGTAGTTCTATAGGTTATAAGCAAACATATCTATTTACTTACTCCAGCCCTCATAGTTAGCATCGTCAATTTTGCGGCTAAGGGTAAGGGCTAAGTCCTTTATCTTAAACAAAATATTCTTTCTAAGCAGATCCACCTTTTATTCCTTAGTCTTGTTTGCTTTTATTATTAACTCATTAAGCTCTGCTTTCCAGGACCAGTAATTATACTTACCTTAGCTTAAGGTGTCTAATTTGTTTTTAGCCGCTTAGGTTATATCCATAGTCTTATAGTGCTTCTTTATATACGCAAATATAGACTCTTGGTTAGAGAAGGCCCATTTACTTAGATTATTTAGGTGTATACATAGCATATTAAGGCCATGCTTAACATAGTTATAAGCCTTATCTATTAGCATATCTAACATATAGAGGACTTCGTCCATTAGGGTCTCAAAGCACTTTACATCTCTACAGAAAACGCCTTAGATCTTTATTTCCTATATTTTAAATTTTTCTTGCTTTTTAGTTGGCGATCCCTTGCCATTAAATAGGGTAGGGTCTTTTGCTTCACGCTTTTTTCTATAGGGCTTAGCTAGGGGAGGAGAGCCAGTAGTGGTATTCTTATCGGCAATAGTTTGGGTAAGTGTAGTAATTTAAGAGCTTAGGCTTTATATAGTCTTAGTATATACCGAAGCTTGCTGTTCGTATTACTTTACACGTAGTTTAAGTGTCTTAAGGGAGTTAATTCTATGTTAAGCTTCTTTAAGTTAGGACTTTACAGTCCGGCCTTTATTATAGACTGTTTGGAGACCGCTCTCGACGCTAGTTAAAAGGGTTGTACATATAGAGAGGTGCTAAAATGTTCCTGCCACATTAAGGTCCTTGGGGTACTCTAGACCACTCCTAATTGCCTAGGTAATGTTGGTATAGGAGGTATCGAAGAGGCAGGCGAGCGCTTCGCGTATGTTCGCTAATAGGGTATTCTAGTCACCTATTTCAGGGGATCTGGGCAGGATAATTAAAATCTATAAGGCTGGCTATAATGCTAAGATTATCTAGGACAATACTAAGATTGTTTAAAACTGTACTAAGATTATCTAGGGCTATACTAAGATTGTCTAGGACTGTAGTATAGTGTTATCGGTCACGCCAGGTCACAATTATACTAGGAAAATAGGGACAGTAGACTGGGGAGAATAAAGATCGCAATAGGGAGGAGATACCATAAACTGTTACAGTGCTATAATGCTAATAGGCTGAATAACTACATTATGGTATAAAGAGAAGAAGGAGGTAAAAGGGGGTATCATATATAAACAGTAGGGGCAGCCGCCAAGGCGCTAGTGGTGGGCCAGCCAACAGTAGAAAACAGTACGAGACAGTACGCGTCAGGACTGTGCCGTGACATAAACGCCTCTAAGGTAAAGCTTGTAGATTGCTATAACGGGCTTATATAATTGCTTCTAAACCAAAGCTTATAGATTGCTACTATATAAGAATACTAAGCTAAGAAGAAGAATAAGAGAAGATTACTAGAGGCTAATAAAATATAAAGGGGTTACTAAGGCGCTAGTAGTAAGCGAGCTAATAGCGATTTTTCATACCGGGCATGGAAAATCCTAATTGGTCAGCTCTATAAGTAGCGCTAGTAGAATATAGCAGAATTTAGCAAGTGACGCGCTCTAGCACCGTCACAATTGCTATCCCTTACACTAATATTTTATATCCTTAGAGCTATACTCTAAGGACGCAAAATATCGGTGTAAGGGATAATATAAAGATACTAAGCCAAGAGAAGGAAAAGGGGTGTTCTAGGGCTGATATAAACAAATATATAAGCTAGCCGCTGTTACGGTACTGGCAGAATACAGTAGATTATAGTTACGTAACCAGAGGATCTTATAAAACTTCGAGTAGCGGTTCCGTCCCTCCCCTTTCCTTTCTCTAGCTTTAGATCCTTATTTATAGACAATCCAATTATACAGGCTTACATACGTCCTCTTTATGGTGCTTATGCCTTGATTAACTAAGTCGCTAACAGCTGCCAAGGCGCTAGTTGGTAGAATATGGCAGTATTACGGCAGAATTTAGCAGGTAACGCGCCCCTAGTGCCGTTATAGGTAGTATAAACAAATATTTTAAGGTGCTAGTCATAAGCAAGCCAATAGTAGAATTATGGAATATGGTAGAAATACAGCCCTAGCGCCGTTATAGCGCCGTTAGGTTAGAATTTTGCCAGATTAAAGCAAAGCCTCTATTTGGTCCTACTATCTATTAACCCAGATTGTATTTACATACTTTGTCTTAGTTATCTCTTAACTTATCTAGTATATATAGTAAGGCTCTAGAGCCTCTTATAATACTACAGAGTTCTTATTCCTAATTGTGTTAACTAGATATCTATACACCAATTATAAAAATTAAATAAGGACTCTGTCTATTAAATGTGGTTCTAAGACCTTTATATATATATAAATAAGGTGTATAAAATAGGAAAGATAAGGGGGGTAGGGGTTGGCAATAGAAATAAGGGGTCGGTAACTAAGTTAATAAGTAAGTAGCTAAGTCGGGGTAAGATAACCTAATTTAGGTCGACAGATCGTCCGTTTAATAACATAGCAGAAATATGCATATTTATAAAAGCTTTCAACTTATATACCACTAGTTATCTCCATTCTTATCTTATATATGCGTAAAATTTAATTATATAACACTGTAAATTAATCCCCCTCTTACTAGCCTCAAACAGTTATAGCATAGTATCTATTATGCACTATTATAACTCTACTTTACAGCCTTCCGTAGCAGATACTACCAAAGTTATTATTTACTATTCCACTCCTGTTAATTCTTTAACCGCACTATTAGGTAACTTAATTGTCTAAAATCTCTAAATAATCCGCATAACTGTGTAGGCGGCTTCTATAAGCGCAAAATTAACTGCAAAAGAAAGCATAAATTAATATTAAGAAGTAATCCCAGCTTAACTAACAGTAAAGGGCGCTCACTTCCCAGACATATCCTTGGACTACCATTGCATAGTAGATAACCCCATTTCGCGTTAGTTTCGTTATAGTTTAGAGGTATATCTTTATCCCATCTTTTAGGACAATAAAGCTTAGCGTCCATCCCATAAAGGTCGGGTCATCTATATATTATATAGACACTATATACTACAGTTATTCCCTTAGGAATTAGAATGGGAGAAGTTCTATTAGAGCCGCTGTTTATAGGTAACATAGTGGTTTTTAGAGCTGTGTGGGTGTTTATAGGAATAGAAGGATAGAGTTAAAGAGCTGCGTTCTTTAGTGATATTCTATGGATTAACAATTAGGGAATTTACTCTCTTTTAAGACATTTTAAAGATATTCCATGTTTTAGAGGTCTGTGCGGCATAACTCTATACTACTATTATATACAGCAGCTATTTCTGCTCTTAGTTTAGTAAGAATATTTAGATATTAGATAAGAAGGAAGCTATATAAAAGATTAGGAGTAGAAAAAGCAAAGCACTATACTATATTAGGAGTACACTTACAATATCCACAAGAGAAGGTAGGCTGTAGTGTCTCTTCCTATAGTTAGAATGTTAATTATCTAACCCCTTAATGCTATATAGTTAGGGGTATTCTAGGTAAGGGAGTCTAAAAAGACATATTTTTGCCTCTTATCCTCTTATATATCTCGTAAGAGGTTATAATCTATAATCTAGTCAATAAAATAATAGACTTTATTACAAGCGTCCTGGAACTTTCCTCCTCTAATAAGCTAGTAGAGATCTAGAAGCCGAAACCTCTTTGCAATATACGCCTGTGCTATATTAAAGGCATTAGCAAATATCGGCTCCCTAGTTAATTCCGGAGCTTTTAGGTTTTTTACTAACTCTCTAAAAAGAAACTTAGTTGTTATATTTAGGGCCAGACGGAAGAACAGAGGTTATAAGTCAACAACGCTATCTTCTTAAGAGATGATATTAATAAGGTTATTAACGGCTTCCTAGAATACTTCCAGGTTATTATACTACTTATAATAAAACTGCGGCTTTAGTAATTCTTATAAAAGCTTTTATAATGCGCCTTCCTAAGTAAAGATACCATCCCTAAATATAGGGAATATAATCTATCGCCGCGCTCCTATACCCTGGTCTAAATAAAATTAGCAGTAGGTAGGCGAGAGATAATTTTAAGACTTTATATAGACCTTTGAAGTTAGTGAATAGAATAGCCTTAAGGTTGGCTAGGTCTATAGTGCCAAACACTTATATGCTAAGGAAGACTTACTTAAGCGTATTTCCTATTTAGCGGAAATAGAAAAGGAACAGTTTTATTAATTAAGACTCTATTGGCTCTAAAGACTTACTCTAGGTAGTTAATACCTAGTGACCTTTAGTTTTAAAGTCTTAGAGGCAGAAGACACCTATAGCGCTTACTAATAGCCCTATTAGCCTTTAGTCCAGTTAGTAGGTTATCCTTTAGCAAACAGCTAGACAATTAGTGGCTTTACCTGGCGATCTCTATACTTAATAATAAAATTATAGATATATAGGGTAACTATATAACTTAATACCGCTAGGGGAAGGCAGATATACTTTATTTCGGCACAGCGCACTTTAAAGATTAGATGTGTACTATTTAGTTTTCTAAAGCTACTATACAGAGGGCTATTAAATTATGGATTATAAAACAACTAATAGATAAAGGGAGTCTGGTACATTCCTAAGGTAGCTATATATATCTCTAGCTGAAGAAACTATAGCTAAAGTTAAAGCGCCTTAATAAGGGTCTAGGCACTTAAACGTATAGTATAGGCGCTAAGTAAAGGCGGAGCGCGTAAGACTAGCTAGAAGAATATACTTAGGTTTTCCCCCTACTAGGGCTTTTTCCTATATATAGAAGATAGAAGCCTATACCTAAAAGAGGGACTATATTAGGCAATAAATATAATTAATAATAATAATTTTTTATTTATTTATACTTACCGCTAAGCCAATTTAGGGTATAATAAAAAATCTATATATTTTTATCCCTTTAACCGCTGGTGTTTAACGCCAAGGCCGCACAAATAGCTATACTATAATGGCAGCTACACAGAAAAGTCTCTAATTGGCCTAAATCCTTATCGATAACGTTAGATATAACTTAGCGGTTAAAGGGATACCCTTATTGCTAAGGACATTTATAGTGTAATAAAAAATCTATATATTTTTATACCCTTGCTGTCAAGCATATTTATAAAATAATAAAAAATCTATATATTTATTTATTGTTACTACTAAGCATATTAATATTATAACTATATAAGCCTATTTAGGTCCTCTCTAGAGCTCTTACTACGTAGAGACTTAATACCTTAAATAGTTTTAAGGAGCGCTTTGTACTTCCTATGCCTTCCCACTTTATCAATATAACCACTTATTTAAGATCTAATTCCTCCTTATTAATAGCAGACACACTTTCCGCTGTAAAATACTCTTTATCAATATCTGTTGACTCAGGCGATTTTAAACTTTGTTTCTTTAATACTGCTTTTACTTTTTCTTTAAGCGTAGGGCACCCACGCCTTATATGCCTATAATAATATTAGTATTACGTGTATAGATCAATAGATAACTGTACCTCTATAACAAATCTTTTTAACTAAATTCTTTATTACAGTGCGGGCATTTTTCATAATTACGCTGCTTGCTATAGCACTATAATTGCTTAGTATATACTCTAACTAATATTAAATTATTCTTACCAGCCTATGCCTTTAAAGATTAATACTTCTTATAAACTCTCTTTTACACCTAGCATATAAGCATTTATAAGGTTTCACTTGGGTAGGGTTATAAGTTAGCAGATAAATTTTAAGATTGCTAAGTCTTATAAATCCTCTTTTACAACCGGAATATATACACTTATAAGGTCTTATTTAATTAGGGTTATATATTTCCAAGTAGCCTTTATAGCTTTTACGTAATAGTAATCTATAACATACCCCGCATTCCTTTTTTGCCATTAAGTAAGTTCTAATAGATAAAGAAATAGGGTAGGGCATAGAAAGAGGTGGCCAAGTTTATGGGGAGCGGCTGCTATGCAGCAATTATATAGAACAGCTGGGCGTACTATTTTCGTCAACATATTAGGTATCTTTTATATGGTTGGTAGCGCAACTAAAGTCTATATAGACCACAACATGGCTTAACAAGTCGCTGTTAAAGCTTACTTATAATAAGAAACCTTTATATTCTTCAGCTTATTACAAGGAGGAGCTATTTTAGTTTCCTAACTCCGCTTACTAGTCTAGCTTAGGGAAAAATAAAAGGACCGCGAAGGTAGCTAACTTTTTTTAGAGTGTACTTAAAGTGCCTAGTAGACAGGGGTTCCTGGCACTAACTACTATATTAATTCTATTAGACGGTCCTTAAATTAACTAATATACCTAATAAAATCTCCGTTTCGCCTTAACATATAGGATTTTCCAGCGCGGAATTTCGCCGTTTAGACGTACAGATAAGCATTCTAGCACTCTTTAGTCCCTTAAATTTTTTACATAATCTTCCCCGCTCAGTTAATTATATCTAGTTTATACGCTTTCTCTTTTATAAACACTTACCCTACTAACCAAGACCTCTTTAATATTTACCAATTCTAATACTAATTCTATGACTATAACACGCTATAAAACCGGTGGTCTGCTAAAAAAAGTATTAGCATCGCCCTCTAGTATTAAGAAATGGTCTTAGAAAACGCCTACTTAAAATACATTAACCCTATACTTAAGGTCTTTTTAACCTACAAAAACCCCTCCGCTACAGCATAGACCTTTTCTTAAACTACCGCCTAAACTACGCATTTAAATATATAAGCTCCTTTTAGGCAAATCTGCCAAAACACTGGTTATTAAGACAAAGTAGGAATTCCATTATTCCAATGTAAGTTAACGATAGCTATAGAGCAAGGATCGGGAATAGATAGTATAATCCTATACACTTGCTATTAAATTTACTATAAAACGCATAACGTCCTCTACGCTAATAGGACCCTTTAATTTAACGGCCCTTCTACTCTCACTCTATTTTAGAGAAATCTTTATCCAGATACTACGGCAAAGATATTATTACTTAAAGTAGCTAACATACCCAGTGAGGCAGGAAATCTCAAATATAGCAACGATACCAAGCCCATAGAGTTGCTACTGGCAACTAAAGATCGTGTTATTATTAACGACCTCCGTATCGCTTAAGTACCACATCTATACTAAGAGAATATCCTTTACTAAAATCTACGTTCTAGGGATCTATACTCCCATATTCCTATATTTTGGTCAACCCCTTTTACTAACACTTGCCTCTCTTTATCTAATAATATTATAAAGCTTCTTATATGTTATGGCGCATATATTAATAGATGTTATTATACCATAGGCCGTCTACTTACCTGTGCCGTCTAGAAAGGTTGCGAAAGCCTAGTAAGATACCTTCTTAATAAAGGGGCAGACATTAACGCGCAAAGCTTAGTATCCTTACTAATTGTTACTTATAATAAAGGCCATTACGGTATTACAGAATATCTTATTAATAGAGGTGCTAACATTAACGCGCGGACCAATTACAGATCTCCACTAAGTAGAGCTTATATAATAGACTATAAAAATATCGTCCTTTTTCTTATTTAGAATAGGGCTAAGATTAACTACCCAATTAAAATGGACTAAGAAATTCTATAGAGTAAGTATGGTCTAGTAACCTCTAGAATACGGTATTACCCGCTACTATACTATGCAGTACTTAGGGGGCATAAGACTATTATTAAGCTTTTATTTTAATATGGTGCCTAAACCCATATCTTAGGTGCCAAGGGTAATATTACGCAGCTTAAACGCAAGATATAATAGAGTATTAAGAAAATAGGAGTAGCAATAGGTGCATCTTATTGCCTTAGAAATAGTTAGTAAAAAAAACCTTATTTAATACCTACTACTAACCTATTAGAATAATAGGAAACCCCGTAAAAGTTCTATAGCATTAAATAAAAGAAATATAGTTTAATTTAGCTACTTTAAGCTAGCTAGGGAACGCTAGAGTAGGGAAATAGTAGTTTATTAAATGCTTATTAGATTTTATAAATTATAATTACTACTTACTTATAAGGCCCTAAGGAACTTTCTAAGGCTTTAAGTAATTTACTAACCTATATTTTTATGAAATAAGGCGATAGCGATATTTACTTAGTGGTAATACTTTTAATTAGTTTATACTTAATAGATAAAGAAGAACATAAAATATAAATACTTAGAATCTCTGACCGCGCAGATTGTTAGATAAAGAACTCCTATTAATTAGTGACAAAATCCAGCTATCTATTAATAAAAGGCCGCTTGTATTCTAAGCTGTACTATATTAGCGGCACTCCGCTAAGGGGCCTTAACTAGTTTTTAGGGTCTATGTAATTCCTACGCCCACTTCTTCTTAACTATACCTCTCTAACCCCCTCCTAAAAAAGACTTGTAAAATTACTATTTACTAACGCCCTATAAAGCATATTAAGAAAATAAAAGTAAATTATAAAAGAGCCTTAATCTAGTTATCTACCCTACTCTATGCGCAAAGGACCGAAGATTATTACCGTACCTATATAGACTACTACTAAGCTTAGAGCGTCCTTATAGAGTACTATGGGAAAATTGACCCCATAATTAAAATTCTTAATTATGTTAATAACTATTAATATTTGCGCTCACAAAAATAGCTTATATAAGAATATTTTATAATATAGACAAGGAAAGTAAAGATAGAGCTATTAGGGAGTAGTCTAGGGTTCCTAGGGTTAAAGCATGCTAGGGCTTACACCAATAGAAAAGATAGTAAAATCTGCGTCACTATTTAATTAATATATATATTAAGCCTTCTACATTCGCAATTCGCATAGGAGAGTAGCTTGTTCTTAAGCAATAGAACCTGCTCTCTTAGCATCGTAATATAGGATCTTAGATGCGCTCAAATAGCTATAAGTTCACATACTTACATTTCTAGGTCCTCAATCCACTCTTTCTTCTTTTATTAGCACTTATACGCTACAATATAGTTCCTTTCAAGATAGCTTTCGTACTTAGCTAAGAAGTTAGGGTTTATAGCACTATCTTCCTTAGAGACACTAAGAGGTCTACAGCCGCGGCGTGTTTTCTTTTCTAATATAGTTGTAGTACTAGTAGTGGCTTTTAGAGACGCCTTATATCGTTTTAGGGGGGATTGCTAAGCTTATAGTAGGGGCAAACAGTTCCTTATTTCCTAAGGCGAGACTCTTATTTATTTAGGCGGAGTTAAATTAGTTCTAGAGCTCTAAGATCCGCAATACAGCTTAGGTAATAGGCCATTAGGTTGTATAGTTTGGCTATAAATTTTATGGTAGTAAGGGGGCTTTCTTATTATTAGTGGGGGTAGGGCTATGCTAACAACCAGAGTCTTTCTAGCGTTATTTATCTACTTATAGGTTTGCGGAGGTAATAATAGCATATTTTCTAGAGCTATTAAAGTATTACTTACCCAGTTATCCATATTAGGCGGAGAAGGATAATTATTAATATTAAATTCTCTGTTCCGCTTAAAGCTAAAGCTAGTAGCACAAAGGGGGTTATAATCCTTAAATAGCAATAAATTGCTTTAGGGAGGAGTGTAGAGGACATTCCTAATATAAATACTATTATACCAATTGCTCCTATATAGGTCCGCAAAGCTCTAGAAAGAGTTTACTTACTCTATTACTATAATAATAAAGAGGGTAATTAAGTTAATAAAAATATCTTAAGTGCGGGGGCGTATATTTATAAATTCAAATATAGATCAATCAGAATTGATTAAGTAAGAAAGCGCCACTCCTTTAAAGGCACAGCTGCTCATAATACAAGGGTAAGATTAGGTTGTAATATATTTGGTATATATTTATTAAGAACTAAAACCCTAGCTACTATACTCTAAACTAAGGCTCTATAAAACAGGGGCATAATATATTACCATGGGATTCTAAAATTTGACTATACTAACTTATAAGTTGGAATGGTTAGATATAGTGGATAGTAATTAATAGTATATCTATATAGCTAAACACATAACTTTCTAACTAATTAACAATCAGCTAAGCCTTAAATACTATAATTTATAAGGATTGTTAGATGAAGAACTCCTATTAATTAGTAAAAAATTTAGCTATCTGTTAGTGAAAAGCCGCTTATATTTTAAGCTATGCCATATTAGCGGTACTCCGCTAAGGGGTCTTAACTAGTTTTTAGAGTCTATATAATTCCCACGCCTACTTCTTCTTAATTATTTACATCTATATCTCTCTAATCCCTTCCCAAAAAAGGCTTGTAAAATTATTATTTACTAATACCTTAGGAGCAAAAGTAAATTAAGACAAGGCAGGTTTTATTAGGATATTAGTTAACGTTGCTTAGAAGAGCCTTAATCTAGTTCTCTACCCTACTTTATACGGCAAGGACTAAAGATTATCGCCATACCCAGAATATCCACTTCAAATACCCGTATAAATTTAAGCAATGGTTAATACGGGCTCTCTCTATAAATTACGTATTAGAGTAATAAATATCCTAATTTTAGAGCGTTGTTATAAAGGTTAGGACAAAAGCAGAATCTAGAATTACATAAATTACTCCTATTTAGGCGGAATAAAATATATAGTAAACTATATGCCAAAGCTTTACTCTATTATAGATAGGACGTATACTTAAAACAAAGATTACTGCTTCTCTTTGTACCTAGGCCAACTTGCGGGCTTCTAGCACCCAAATTATCCAAACCCCCCCTTTAAGACATCTAAATGGCCAAGGGGAATTCCTTTTCTTTTATGCGAATACAATTAATGCCTTGCGTAAAAAGGGCCAGTATTAGCAAACGCTTAAACCTAGCCCCCGCGCAAGGGCAATTATTACTTATAACTAATCCAGCTTACTCTATCTCTATAAATCCTATTAGGTGTTAAGTTAATACTAAATATATAGAGTTAGTGTTTAACTGCTTATTAGGCCGAGGGTTGTATTTAATATTATAGGCTAATTACAGAGTTCGGCCTGGGCGTTAGAAGTATAGAGAGTATCTATTTTAGTAGACCGCTAAGCTAGGGTAAGACATAAATATTTAAAGAATAATGTACGCGTAGCGCTAAGCTAAAGCTGAAGCTATCTAAGCTATTTTTTAAGTTTTTCCTTATAATCTCTAGCGCATAATAGGTCTTCATTTTTATTAGAGACCTCCTTTATAAGTCTAGTGTTAATTTCTCTTATCTTTTCGGATTTTAAGTAAAATATAAAGGCTAGGTCTTTATTAAGAACCTTAGAGAATTCTTTGGCCTAAAGTAGCCCTTTTTAGGAAATGACCTTATACCATAGGGTGGTGAGTTTAGTGTTTTGGTCAGCGACCATTCCCTTAAGCATAACTATGCACTCTTTTATACTTTTTCGCATAGTGCGTCTAGATCAGTTGCTTCTTCGCTTTCTTCCCTAGCTATAATTAATATTATAAGTAAACGGATATTCTCTAGAACCTTTTAGGGCGATAAGGTGCTTATAATCCATAATAATTTAAAGATTTATATAGCTGCTTTTAAAGAACAAAGTCGAGGTTATAATAATAGGGGTTAGTATATTTAACCAGATAAATAGGGATATAAGCTTCATATTATAGTCAATTACCTCTTAATAAATTCACTAATAGTCCGAATAGAAACTAAAAATATTTTAATTTTCCAACGCGTGCGCGTATTATTTTTATATTTAAGACTCTACAACTACAAATAAATAGAGCAATTTAAAGGTGGGAATATCCAATTACCTACTTAGCATAGTATACATTGAGATAAAGTATACTATAACTACTCTACTTCTCTATTATCGATTCGGACAAGGATTGTATGCTTTTATTACTAGGATCTTATCAGAGTTAATAGGCATAATTATAGATAAGCTAATACGAATTCCTAGGGCAATAGAATTTCAATAGTGGAACCGTAAGCTAATGTGTTGGCACTTAAAAAGCCTAGGGTTTATTATTAGTATAGACGGAATTAAGGCAGACTTGGAAAAAACGGCTGTAATTAATTAATGGGAACCTCCAAAGACCGTAAAGGGGGTGTAGTTATTCCTAGGTTTCTATAACTTCTACTAACGCTTTATTAAAGACTATGGCAAGATTGCTTAGCTTTTTAACCGCCTTACTAGAAAGAACTAACCTTTTTATTTTAATGCTACCTGCAAAAAGGCTTTTAACGAACTTAAAAAACGGCTAGTCTCTATTCTGCTACTGGCCTATTTCTACCCAGAACGGCCCTTAATATTAGAAACGGATACTCTAGATGGTGTAGTAGCTGCCGTCTATTCCTAGAAACAGCCAGATAGAGAATAGCACCCCACTGCATACTATTTAAAGACCATAATAGATGTTAAGCTAAATTACTATATCCACAACAAAGAGATACTAAACCTATTTAGGTAGTCTTAGATTATAAGGCCTTGGAATACTTTATAATAACTAAAGCCCTTACGGCCCGGCAGACACGCTAGGCGGACATTCTATCCCAGTTCAACTTCCTAATTATATATAAGCCAGGCGTAACTAACCATGCAGATGCCCTTATAAGGTATAAGCAAGACCTAAATAACCAGATAGCTGCAAAGATTACATTACGGACCCAGACGCTGCTATAACTAGAGCACCTTAACCCCCAAATATAGGCAGAACTAAATACAGACCCTATAAAGGCTAAGATGTGCCCTATTAACACTATAGAACTTAACCTTATTAATAAGCTACTGTAAGTAAATTATACGGCCCCTTTGTTACGGAAGTACCGTAAAAAGGCAAGGGGCGTTACTAGCCTATAGTCCCTTAAAAACGGACTACTAAAGCACAAGGAACGGCTAGTAGTAGCTAAGGAATAGAACTTACGGACTTAGCTTATTGTTAAAGCGCATACTTAGATCTCTATAGCTTACCCTAGAAAAAATAAGATCTATAAAATTATTAGCGACCGTTACTACTGGCCTAGAATAGTTATAGATATTAATCGCTATATACAAAACTGTAACGACTGCTATAGGTCTAAAATTCCACGAGATAAAACCCTAGGACCGTTAAAACCACTCCTAATACCAGAGCGCCCCTAGTAGTATATCTCTATAGACTTCCCTAAGATACCTATAGACTGTAACGGATACAATATAGCTATAGTTATAGTCAACCACTTTAGCAAGCGCCCGTTCTCGATCCCTTATTATAAAAATATTAATACTAAAGAGGCTAAAAAGTATAGAATCGCGGCTTTAACAAAGCCAAAAGCTATATAATTCTTAATATCTACCTTAAAGATGCACCTTAGTTAGGTTGCCTAATCAAATATATATCTACTAAGATTTAAGAAGGTATATTTATAAAAGTGGAACTGTATTAGGAAATGGATACTTCCTTTATAGATAACGCGCCCTTACTTGCTAGCCCGCCGCTTTATCCTAGCCTATGATTTAACCTTATTATATAAAAGCGTCCTCCTTTTACCGTTTTACTCTCCCTCCTCTATCTTCTCTTTCCTTCCTAACACTGCGCATTCTTTTTATTGGATATTATCGCCTTAGTTTAACCTCCTTACTCCACCCCTAAGCTATTTTATTTACCTATTAGCGTCAGTATATATATAAGCCACTTCCCTTATTTTCCGTGTCTTAGACTAATAGTAGTGTAGTACCTCTTAGGCTCTCTAATAACGACTTCCTCCCCTATACTCTTTTTATAGTAATAGATAAAACGGCTCTTTCTATTCTTGCCGCTGGAGTAGCAATTACTATTTATCCTTTTAAGAGACTTATCCTACTTACGCCTACGGGTATTTACAATAATTAAAGCTTTCCCCCCTTCTATTTAGGTTATTCCTTAGCCTCTAGGGAGCTATACCTACAGTTGCCAATTAATAGGATCTATAGGAATTACCATGTTAGCAATACTGCCTGCTTTATTTTTTTAGGAGTCTTCTTCCTAGAGTAATAGTGCCTAGTCTCTCGCCGCTATGAGCTCCTTTATATTACCTTGCGTCTTATTATATTTTAGCTAGTAACCCTACTTAATTATACGGACATCCTCTCCCCAAAATGGGCTTATATACTATTGGCCCTAAGTTACCTTAAGTTATAGAATTTATAACTCAACCCCTATTGGTACAGCTATAAATGGCTATAGGGCTATTCTAAAAACTATCTAGTTATAGATTATATGGGTTATAGCTGCTATAAGCTGCAGATATATTAGGCAGTGTCGCATTATAGCGTTATAATAAAGGCGAAGCTAGACGCTAAAGTAAATCCTTAGTGAAACAACCATAGGCTAATGCTAATTACTTAGCCTAGTTAAAGCTGCGCTGCCAGAAGTTGGAAGCCTTCGCCCTCCTTAGCGCCTTCTCTACTTAGACTTAGGTCTTACTTTAGCCTAATAATTAGAGAATGATATTATAATTAGAGAAGCCGCCGGGCTTTAGTCTAATTTAGTCCCCTGTTTAGCTAAGGAGGCGGGTTATATAGAAATATCCCTTATATAGACCTAAGACTTACAAGGCAGAATCTAAAGGTAAACGGCCTATTTAGAAGCATAGCCTAGCTTCTAGTAGAGTTGGCGTTATAATCTTGCTCTTAGCTAACAAATACTAGAGGAAAATTTACGTACTTAATCTCCTAACGAAGACGGACTTTATATAGCGGCTATATTAACTAAAAGGGCACAGTGAGATGGATATAGGTGTAATTGCCTAATCTACTTATACTATCTGCCCCCTTATATTATTTATAATATCTAGTTATAGGAAAGAGCGAAAGTAAGGCTTTTATATATATTTAAGAGGTTAAGTAGTAGCTGTAAGCTCTATAGACTACGACTAAGGAGGCTCCTTAGATCCCGGGATGTAGATAAAGGAGGTACTTTGCTACCAACCTCTTAATAAGGGGGCTTAATACGATATGCCTATTAGAGGCTATATATGCTAGCTTAGTTAGTTAGGTCTTAGCCGCAATTTCCTAATAGGCGTTAATCTTATAATAGAGCTTAAGCTTATGCAAACCTTTATATATTATAAACGGCATAGAGTGTAGATTACGCGTTTTGGTTCGCTATAGAGCTAGTAGGGTTATTTCAGTATAGATACTGCGGATAACAGCTAGTGGCGAAAAGGGAACTGGCTTGTAATTAAAAGCCTAGCGTAATCCCCTTTAGAGTTATTAAAAAGGCATAAGATAATAGCAACTTTAATAACAATAGTAGCAGCAACAGTAGAGCCTTCTCCGCCCCTTTATTTTTATTTAAAAATTTTGCTTAATAACAACAAGTTCTATACTGGTCCCTCCAGAAAATAGACAGCTTTGCCTTAGTATTATATAGTTATTGTGAAGGTGCTAGAGCGCGTCACCTGCCATATTCAACCAATCAGGATTTTCTATGCCCGGCATGCAAAATCGCTATTGGCCCGCTTACCACTAGCGCCTTAGCGGCCCTCGCGACATGCCTACCTACTACCCCTAAACAATTCTTCTTCTTCTTCTCCTTAGCTTAGTATTCTTGTATAGTAGCAATCTACAAGCTTCGGTTTAGAAGCATTTGTATAAGCCCGTTACATTATACTAAGCTCTCCATACACTGCCTGGGAAGGCCTTAATAATATCCTACCCTAAAAGAAGACCTTCGTCTGCAACGACGCGTTAACGCGTTATACTCAGATATTAAAAAACTTACACTACTACGCCTGAGAAGGCCCTAATAATATCCCACTTTATAGGCCAGACTGTACTTAACCTGTACCCCTAAAAGAACCCCAGAATTAAAACCGAATCGTACAATTCTAACGAACTTTAGGAAGCCGATAATAGCACCTAAAGTAAGCTTATCTAAAAGACCTGCCTCTACCTAAGAGGAATACGAGATCCAGTTAGGATTAGAAATTAAAGACAATAACAACATTACAGGTGTACACGAGTAGATTCGTGCCCTTGCTGCCAATTAGAAGGTCGATTATCTTTAAGCCTAAAGTATATAAGAGACTCTAAAGAAGATCCTAGAAAGCCTTACTACCTTATAAAATAGCCCAGTCTCCCCTTTACAAAGCCTTAGTTAACCCATTCACTCAACCGAATGCAATATACTAGAGAGTACGGATATAATAATAAAGTAATTAAAGTCCGTTAAGCTCCCTAACCCCCTACTATTATTGGACGGCATAGACCCGACCTTTAAGAACTAGAGAATTCAGGTGCGAGAAAAGCTTTATATTAACCACAATTATTTCCCCTCTAAAGAAGCTAAAATGCTCTACCTTTTTAGTTAAACTATTAGGGACGCCCAGCAACACCTTTAGGCCAAGTTTAAGGACGAGTTACCTGTTCGGTTTATATCTGTTAATGAGATAATATAGCATCTGGCTACTATCTATATTAATCCGAATAAAGTATGGGATGCCTATTATAACTATAATTGCCTAATAATGAAATTGAACCAATTCTTTACTAAGTTCTAGACTTAATTCTTACACCTAGCAGGCAAAGGCCAGGTTCCCCCTAAGAACTATTATTTGGACCTATACAACAAGCTAACGGTCCAACTATAAGAGAAGATTGCGGTAGTCTTAAATAACCTACCAACCTACTAAAGACTCGCAGCCTAATATTTATTGCTAGATTTAGAACTAAAATAAATTAATGCTCGTTCTAATTGACTAAAGCAGCCCTATAGCGACCGTAACCTATCCGCTATACCAATAGGAGCTAGCGTTGGAAGATAAACCACGACTGCCCTTATACTAAAAGCGGTTATAACTACCTACCTATAAACCTTGCCTAACCCGCTACGTACTATACCTTTAACTAATGCTCGTTGCAACACCCTAATTAACCCTGCTATGGTTACGTGCTTTAATTGCGGAAAGAATAGTTACTTTACCACGTCCTGCCCAGAGCTAAAGAATATGGGTAATATTAAGGAGATAGAGGAAGAAGAAACGTCTAATAAGTTAAAAAAAGAAGAACCCTAGGGAAAGACTCCCCCCTAGGGTATCCTATTAATCTTAAAGAGATTGATTTAAGTCAGCTAATAGGTGGAAAATACTTTATGGTTCTATGTACAGTATCTTAAAATGGATATAGAGTTAATATAACTGCCCTTATTAACACTGGAGCAAATAGCTTTACCTTTATAAACACTGCTTGTGTGAATAATGTTGCTAAGTTCTTAAATGTAAATACTACCCGACTAGAGAAGCCTGTTTAAGTAAAAGGCTACAATAGTTAAGCTGGTATGCCGGTTACCTATGTTTTAAAGCTATATATCACTATTAATGGATAATACTAGTTTGGTATCCCCTTCTGTATCCTAGACCTAGGGTCACACGACATAATTCTTAGCCAAAAATGGATGTCCTACTTTAATATTTGGCTGAACGTTTAATAAAGATAGTTTATCTAGCCGGAAAATAGACCAAAGTTACCCTCCTTTATTAGGGAAATCCGCACTGACCGCAAGACGTTAGCCACGAAGGCTAATCCTACCTACTAGCAAGATATTAGGAACCGCGACCTAGCCTTTACCTAAGAAGATGCCCGCTACAAGGCTGGCAGGAACTCTATACCAACAAGGATACTCCCCTAAAGGACTATAGTTAAGGAGGACTCTACTTATAAAAGTAGAATAGATACTAATATAGACAACTTCCAAATTACGGAGATCCGGCTAATGGGGAAGAGGACGTACCAATAGGACATAAAGGATAACCTTTAGAAGATGTAATAAGAGCTAAAAGGAGTAAGGATAACGCCGATACCCTAAAAGCCCCTAAGGCTATAGATAACCCTACTATTATATAACACCCCTATAGTAGACATCGCGGCAATTAGTGCTATAGGTTTCCACTTTAATATATATCAGAAGGACAACGAAGTCTTTACTACTAGTTTATACGAAATTAACCAGATTATTGCCAAGAGGGAAGAAGTGCTAGTAGAGGAAACTAACGAGGAACTAGTTAAGCGCCTCCTCCCTAATTACCTTTTAAACCATAGAGACGCGTTCTTAAAAGCAGCTTTAGATATACCGCCCCCCCACCAAACCTATAATTATAAGATTCAGTTGGAGACCAATAACTCCCTAGGCTATAGCCCCCTTTACTAGCAAACTACGGAGGAACTAAAGGCAATAAAGCAGTACCTAATTAACAACCTCTATAAAGGGTTTATTAAGCTAAGTTAGGCTCCCTTTACTTCCCCTGTTTTATTCGTAAAGAAACCTAATAAAAGCCTTTATTTCTGTATCAACTATTAGAAGCTAAACGCTATTACTTAGAAGGATTGGTACCCTCTCCCTTTAATTAATAAAACCCTTATATGTCTAAGCCGGGCTAAAATCTTTACTAAGCTTAATATCCGCCAAGCTTTTTACTAAATTAGGATGGACCCTGTATTGGAAGACCTAATAACGTTCTGCACCCGTTATAGGTCTTATAAATATAAAGTCCTTCCTTTTGGACTAACGAATGGGCTAGCCACTTATTAACGGTATATAAATAATGTTCTTTTTGACTACCTTAATGAATTCTGTACAGCATACCTAGATGATATTTTTATATACTTAGACAACGAACTTAAGCACTAAGTTTACGTCAAGAAGGTCCTAAAGAGACTACAGAATATAGGCCTACAAGTTAATATTAAAAAATGTAAATTTAGAGTAAAACGCATAAAGTACCTTGGGTTTATTATTAGTATAAAAGGAATTAAAGTTAACCTAGAGAAGGTTAAGGCAATCCGCAACTAAAAACCCCTTTATACTATAAAAGGAATCCAGTCCTTCCTTAACTTTTATAATGTCTACTGTTGGTTTATCTATAACTACAGAGTTATAGCTAAGCCTCTTATATAACTAACTAAGAACGACACGTCTTTTATCTTCAACGATAACTATATAAAAGCCTTTAAGAAGTTAAAGGACCGACTTATCTCCTCCCTAATTCTTTATTACTACGACCCAGACCTTAAATTAATACTGGAAACGGACGCCTTTAATAGGGTAGTAGTGGGAGTTCTTTTATAGCTACACCTAGACGGCGAATAGTACCCTATTGCGTTCTTCTTAAAAATAATAGCCCCAGCTGAGTGCAACTACGAAGTGCACGATAAGGAAATGTTGGCTATTATATAATTATTGTTCCAGTAGCGCGCAGAGCTTAGAAGCACAGACTCTCGGATTAAGGTTTATACCAATTATAAAGCCCTTAAGTATTTTATAACAACAAAACAACTTACCGGTTAATAGGCCTAGTAGGCTAAAATACTCTCCTAATTCTTCTTTATAATTATGTACCGCCCTAGTAGGCAAAATGCTAAGGCTAAGGCCCTAACCCGGAGAGAACAGGACGTGGGGCTATAAGACGAGCTAAAGACTTAGCACTAGATACGCGCCCTCCTCCGTACCAAACAACTTGACCTGCGTATCCTTAAGGAACTGAGCTCTAAATAGAATAAGGTAGTACCTATAGAAGGAGAGACCCTAGATAAACTAATAGGACTAATTAATTATATTCTAACCGTGAACCGCATAGCCAAATCCCTAAAAGCCCTCCGCGATTAAGCTATGGGGGGTAACCCTAGTTTGGAAATAAAAGACGGACTACTCCTATACTAAGAATGGCTTATAGTTCTAGACATTAACAACCTATAAATAGAGCTAATCTATAAAGCCCACTGTTAAGTCTCTATGGCGCACCCTAGTTAAGACAAGACCTACCAACTACTATCGCCTTATTACTATTGGCGAGGACTCCTATCCGATATAGAACGATTTATTAGAAATTGTTATGCTTGCAAACGCGCGAATACCCCTAGGGACCGAACTCCTAAATAGCTGTAACCACTACCAGTCCCCAAACGCCCTTGGTAATATATTATAATGGACTTTAAATCATTCCTAAAGGACAAACACGGCTACAATATAGCCTTTATAGTAGTTAACCGACTAAGTAAGCAAGCCGTTTCCCTCCCTTGCTTTAAGACTATGACCGTAAAGGATATGGCCCATATATACGTGGATAACATCTACTGGATCCATGGAGCTCTTAAGTTAATTATATCTAACTATGGACCTTAGTTTATATTGGACTTCTAGAACGAATTCTGCCGTATCCTTAGGATTAAGATTAAGCTCTCTACCGCATTTTACCCTTAGACCAACGGCTAAACCAAGATTATAAACTAGTACCTTAACCAGCGACTTTACCCCTTTGTTAACTACTACTAGGACAACTGGTCGGAACTACTACCTATAATAGACTACGCACAGCTTACGCTCCCTTATGATAGTATAGGAATATCACTATTTAAGTTACTCTATAGATACAGGCCATAAACATCCTTTAATTGGGATAGACCTACAGGATATATAACGGCCCGCGAATGCCTTAGCTATAAAGAGGCCCAGATATTCGCTAAGAGAATATATAGGGCCTAGGAGACTGCCCAAGCAATTATAAAAAGGGCATAAGAGAAGAAAGAGTCTAACGTAAACCAATATTACCGCGAGGTAGACTTCCACGTAGGAGATAAGGTATAGGTGTTAACAAAGAACTAGAAAACCTAGAGGCCGAGCTATAAGCTAAACCACTAAATGGCTAGCCCCTATAAAATCCCTAAGAAGGTAGGGCACTCTTTTAAGGTTAAGCTACTAGAGTTAATAAAGATCCACCCTATCTTCTCTCTAGACTAACTGCGGAAGGCCGCGGACAACCTATTACCTAGACAGTACAACAACCCCCTACCACCAATTCAGATTACAGAGGATGAAGAATAGGAAGTTAAAGAGATCTTAACAGTAAAGAAGGACCGTAGTACCTTAAAATACTATATAAGCTAGGTAGGTTATAACAAAGATCTAGAATAGTACCCTATATCCAATTTTAAGTACTCTTCCTATAAGCTATAAGATTTCCACCTAGCCTACCTAAACCTCCCTAGACCACCACGCAAGTTAGATAGCTAGGTTAAATGCTAAAAAGAGGGGTTAGATAACTATAATAATTTAAACAATAATAAAAAACTTAAACAAAGCCTAAGGGCAGGCTTTTTTAGGAGGGGGGGGTAATATAATGGTGCTAGAGCGCGTTACCTGCCATATTTAACCAATTAGGATTTTCTATGCCCAGCATGCAAAATCGCTATTGGCCCGCTTACCACTAGCGCCTTAGCGGCCCTCGCGATATGCCTACCTACTGCCCCTAAACAATTCTTCTTCTTCTTCTCCTTAGCTTAGTATTCTTGTATGGTAGCAATCTACAAGCTTCGGTTTAGAAGCATTTATACAAGCCCGTCACAGTTATAGCTTTTAGGAAAGACGCAAGCAATACACCTTAGACAAAGCATAAAATACCCTTTTTCCCCCTAAGAAATAATTCTAGGGTGTATTAAGCTTGGCTAATCTTAGGTATATTATTCTACTAAGTCTAGAGATTTCGTTTAATAAAGCGCCTGCAGACCCTAACCATAATTACGAGAATAATTATTATAAAGATTTTGAGGATAATAAGGAAGATGTCTATGGGGATACATCTAGTTAAGTCGCTAGAGGAAGCAGTTAAGGTAATTATCCCTAATAATTACCCCGCTACTCTTTCCCATTCTCCTAGCAGCTATAAATATATATATATAACGACTAGCAGTGGATCTAATAGTTATTAAAGATAGTATAGCCGCCCTTAACTTAGAAGCCAAAGGCAATAGAGTTAGCAATAACACTAGTAATAAAACTAGTAAAGCGGACGATCAACTAATATCTTATAAATTGGGTATGCTCTTCTCCTCTAGATAACGGCTTTGCCTAACAATTATTAGGTAACGGAAATAACTGTAATAAGGATAATAAGGGTAAGAAGTCACCCTCTTTAGAAGAGCTTAAAGATCTCTTTAGCGCATCTATATATAACTATATCAAACTCACAGCAGAAGACATTAATAAAATTAATAGTCTAGTTAAGAGAACTAATATTATAACTATTCCCTAGGCTAATCCGCTTACTAGGAAAGAGAGCAATCGTAAAAAAGGGAACGTTAAAGGCGAATCACTCTTAATATTAAAGAAGCGGAAGCTTAAATAGCTAGAGTGAAGTAGCGTCATCAATTATAGTTCTAATAATTCTACTAAAAATAGCAGCGGGTGTAATAAAGGTGGTAAGTGCGGTAGTCTACGGCCCTAGAAATAATAAAAGCCGCCCACCTTTCGCGAAAACTTAGCCCCCTAGCCTTCTATCCTCCTTCTATCCTCAGTCTTAACTCTTAATACCCCTAAGTTAATTACAACGATTACTAAGCGATATCTACTATTTAACCTACTAGCCCTTCACTTTAGGGGCCTATCTCTCTCTATAATATCAAACTACTGCGTAATAAAACTAGTAACTTGGGCCAATATAATTATGGCGGCAACAACGACTAGGGCGGCGTTTTAAACTTAGAGCCTACTGCGAAGCATTATACCCTATAGTATCGTACCCTACAGTATCGTGCCCCACGGTACCATGCCCCGTAGCACTATGCCCCGCAGCATTATGCCCAGTGTTATCGCTATCGCTTATAGTCCACCTTGTAAAGATCCCGCGCTAAAGACAATAAAGCTAATAAAATAACTATAGATGATAAATAGGAGATCCATAAAATTCTAGAGGAAAGAATGACTAAGTTAGGGCTTGTATATAAGGTAGCTTAGATGTCTACCTAGGTTTATAAAAGCGGGCTTTTAAATGCTAAATATGCCCTTAAGTCTTACTAAAAACGCGTCTAGTACGCCAAAGTTAAATAATAAATGCGCTCTTCTATAGAGGTGACTAAAGTAAAGACCAGAGCTGCTATATGGAAGGGATGGGGCTAATAGCTTAGTATTCTTATATTTTGGGTAGTAAATCTTTTACTTAGAGACCTATTTCTAGTTAAAGTCTTATTTTTAGCTGATACTATCCCACTAATTATCTTGCTTATAATATTAAAGCTAAAGGCCTAACCTAATAATAGTATTAAACCTATAAGAACAACCGCCACAATCTATATTCCTTACTCCCGCCATTAAGCAATACTTAATAGGCCTTGTATTTAGCGCTACTTTTTTTAGGAAATATATATATATAATACTGCCTATATAAGAGTCGCGTTCTTTCTAGAAACTACCTTTTAAGGTTATTCCACGCCATGCCTTTTTTTTACGCATGTCTACAAAGCGTTTCTCTTTATTAGCTGTCTATAGTTTCTCCTTTACGGCCTTCTCTTTAGGCTTAGGCCTTAGAATCTTATAACAGCGCCTATATTCCTATAGTGTTCTACCTATAAAATATCTAGCAATTTCCTCCTATAACAATTCTTTATCAAGTTTTCCATTATATAAGCTTATAAGAAGGACCTCGTTATTAGCTATTTATAGCACTATTTAGGCCTATAAGGTTTTATTTACAACTTTAATCTTTATAAATAAAAGCAGCAATGCTCTCAGCAGCTGGCACAGAAAACTATAATACACTGCTCTCAACACAGAAAGGCCTTAAGGCGGCTACCCGGTGGCTTATTAGCCAAAATGTGCTAGACCAGTTCCGGGTTGCAAGGGAAATAGCAATAGAAGGCAAAGGGGCGACTAATAGGCGCTCCCTAATAACTCTACAGGAGTAGAGTAAAGTTTGTGATACTAGCGCGTCCGTAGACTTGTTACGGCAGCAGTGGTTCCCAAGGAGGTCAAAAAGTAAGGTAGTAGAGCACCACTGGTGACTCGCAGGCGACTCGCAAGCGAGTCCCAAAAAGGCGGGGAGATGGATCACGGGGTTTTCTCAAATAGAGTTTTCTCCCCACATGTATATAAGGAGTAGTCCGCGTGGGCCCAACAGGGATCCGAATCGGACGTTAAGCAATGAATAATATAATATAAATAAAAGCAAAGGATAAGGCTGTATATTATTTAATAAGGGAGACCTACCAGTAATACACCCTAAAACTCTAAAGGTATACCAAAACTTAGGTTAGGCCTTTATTTAGGTAGAAGATAATATAATTAATAAGAAACGGGAGCTAGATAAGCAATATACGGCCATTAAGATTAACTATAAGACTAAGGTTATTAAGCAGTAATATAGGTAGCTTTTAGTAAGCTATCCTATATCTACTCTTCCTTTTATAGCACTATACTAACGCCAAGCCTTATATAGACGCATGAGACTACTTAGCAGTAGCTCTATCCTCCAGGAAAGCACATTATATAGCTTAATAACCTCTTTACTAGCGTTAAACTATTTTAAAGACTTTATGAACTTAGAGTTGGAGCAGCTGGAATAGTTAAAATAATAAAGACACAGAATAAGGAGCAAGGGGATAATTCTATTAATATATGCTAATCCTTTAAGTTTTAAAACTCTATTAGAAGTTATGTTAAATACACAAGAATTATTAAAAAGTATTCCCTAGGGATAGCGTCCCTCTAGGGAGATTGTTAATTAGGTGGGATATTAACTCCGTATATTTCTGCAGCTATTATTCTTAGATACCGGCACTAGCCGCTTCTTACTATTGTTAGTGCCTCCCTATATACTTATACCTATTAAAACAATTCCTAGCAGCTATTTCTGGTATTTCTTAGCAGACCATCTCTGCTTAGGTTCCTTATATAATAGTCCCTTTAGTATAGACCTAAACGTCTCTAGCGTACTTACTATATAGATAAGGATTACATTATAGACCTAGTTAATATGCTATCTGGGACTTAGCAAGCTATAGAAGCCCTATACCTCTAAGTTAGGCTCCCAGTTAGTTAGAAGTTCCAGTATAATAAGTCTAAAGGACTATATATTAATGGCTTTAGAATAAGGTAGGTTTGTTATATAGAGTTTAGGGGCCATATATAATAATAAGCTAGTAATGGTCGTTATGTTTCCTAAAGCCTTAAGTTTCAATTCTCTAAAGTTGGCGATTTTAAAAGTAAGCCTATCGTTATTAACTTTAATAAGGATATTCTCTAGCTTTAGATCCCAATAAGCAAAATCTTTATTATATATAGTAACTATTCTATTACAGACCTAAAGCATAAAGTTAGGAATATTGTAAGCGTTAGGTTTTATTAAGTTAAGGCTATATAGGATCTACTCTATAATTATCCATAGTAGCTGATAATTCTCTAGTGGTATTAAGTTAATTACCTTTACTAAGTTTGGCTAGAAGAAGGATAATTAATTAGCACTTAATGGCAACGTATTTTTGGTGGCGTTCACTTATATACTCCCTAAGCTTAATTATCTTCTTATATTCCGCTCTTAATTCTTCCCATACCTTTCTTACTATACTATTATTATAGTTCCTTAAGTACGGCTCCTTAGCGGCGAAGATAACTTTGGACTTTAATTCCTGTACCCTTACAACTAATATATAACTTCCTTTCCTTTCTAATCCCCATTTCTATATATATATAGCATTGTCTTTTCTAAATCCAAGACTGCTGGTTTAGTTCTTATTTATCTTGGCCTTAAGACTAAGGAGCTGTCTTAGTAGGGAGTCTAGAAGTTCTTTAGTAAATTTTACGGCCTTTTCTTACCAACTGCCTTCTTCCTCGCGCAATAGGACTAGATACCATGCCTGGAAACTAGCCGTTTAAAGATCAATGGTAACTAGGCCAGAGATTTCCATAGATAATCCCTATATAAGGACTACTTCGCAGCCATTACCATTAATTATATAAACAGGATTTGTTAACAGCGTCTTTACTTTTAGGCGTCTTATAACTGGGCTAATATTAAACCTAATATGCCGCCTACTAATGCTGGTCTTGTTATTCTTAATAAGCTAAAGATTATATATCTTGGTTTCGCCGGAAGAACTAAGGAAGTATCTATCCAAATAGTAGTAATCTCTAAAATTTAGGGGAAAAAAGGGGCCGGTAAGCTCCTACTTCTTAAACTGGCCTCCTTTCTAGTTTGCTAAAAGAGCATTAATAGGGGGAGTAAACTTATATTATAAATTCTTAGACAACGTAAGGATATTAGGTATACCCTTAAAATTTCTAAGAATTAAGAAAATGTTAGAGAGATTAACAGTCTTAGTAGGTGCTATAATTATAGAGACAGGAAATAAATTAATAAGATTATAGAGTAAGCATTAGTAGGTAGTGGGGATAAAAGGACCTGTAGACTTATACTAAAGGGGTATTAGGACCCTGACTTATAATAGGGGGTGTGCTAGAATAGAGGAATGGTTAATCTAGATTGTATAATAATATAAAGGGTTAAACCTAGCGTGCCTTAGCGCCGACCCTACCCCTATATTTTACCACCCTCGCCTCTATAGAGTTGCTAGCTTTAGGCCTTATTATCCTAGCTAATACCTTACTAGCTAGAACTAATCTAGTGGTTAGTTTTAACTACCATACTTATTATACTTTCTTCGCCAAGTGCTTCTCTACTATCTACATCTCTTAAAGGGTCGAAACTTCCTAAAAAAGCTTTGCCTTGGGCTGCCAGCAGGTTTAGGTCTTAATTAACAGTTAGCATTTCCTTACTTGCTTTAAAGAGAACCCGTATTGCTTTAAGAGATATATATATAACGTTATAACGCCCCGCTAGCCATCCATAGAAGGTATTTTGTCTATATTATATTTACAAAGAGCATTTTACCAGATATACTTACTAAGTGCGTTCTTTAGATATTAGGCTTCGCATTCCCAGTATTTAGGCTAAGTGATATTCTATTAAAGCTTATTAACTTAGCTTAGTAGTAATCTATTATATTCTATTTCGTATAACTATTAATACGATTACTAAACGCCGCTAGTTAGGAATTTGATCTTAGAAGTCTGCTGGGCCTCTTCTTTTAGGAGTCTAGCCAGATCTACAGCCTTAATAGGTGGTACGCTAAATTTAGTAGGCGTGGCTATCTTGTAGGACTATTATAGCAGAAGCTTTTAAGTGTCCCTAACTATAAGGAGGATATATATAAAATAGGGGAGTTTTCTTAGGAGATTTATTAAGTAAGCGAGATGGTTTTTTTAATAAGTGATAAAAAGCAGTCCGGTAATAGTAAAGGCGTAGAGATTAAACGCGTTATAGTTAATAACGGCGAACAGAATTTGCCGCGGCGGTATATGCTATACTAGCCACTAACCACTAGTAACTTATAAGGTACGCATTCTATTTTATAACCGCTTTAAGTTTATAAGCCGAATATTTAATTTAATTGGCAATATAACGTCCTGGCTTTATATCTTAGCACTATTCTTACCTTCCTAGAAGGTAATAGCTATAGCTCTAAATATTGGACTATATAGTAAGATTTGCCTTAGCCGATAGAGCAGTAACTACTTTATTTATTATAAGCAACTAGTATCTAATCTAATCTAAGCCCGTCTCCTTTAGCTATTTACATAAACTCCGCCCATCTAATTAACCTTTAAGATCACTGTGGTTAGAAGGGCCCTTATAGATAGCGGTGTATAGCTTAACCTAGTTTTCTAGATATAATTATTTAGGTTAGGACTTGGCCTCGCTCGCTAATACTATTATACCTACTAGTACCCTTGATTTTGCTATAGCAGTCATCTAGAAGAAATAGTCGTTTTAGCTTACTTGGGCTACTATCTAAACAGTTAAGATAAACTACTGTTTTTACCAATCCTATAGTTTATAGAGAGCATTGGCCATATATTAGTGTGTTAAAGTATTCATTCTTACATCGCGACTATATTTACTGGGTATTTCACTCTTGTTTTTTAGTATTTTGTACACTAAGCCTTTATAGTATAATGGAGATAAGTACACTTATAGTAAACCTAGGTGTAATTATATATCTAGCAATGTATAGTAAGTTAAATAGCTATAAATGCTGACTATAGGATAGCTCCCCTTATAAGTTAATATATATATAGCTGATAAAGCTAGAAAGAAGTAAAATATATATATTGGAAACATATATAACATCATTCTCACTACTATAAGCATCTTCGGAAATTAGGAAACTTGGTGCTTATAGTAACCTCTATCTCCTCTTTTATTTACAAACTTAGCCCTCTACTATCTTTGGGGTACTTTATATATTAGCCTTATATAGAAATTGCTAGAAAAGGTTTCTTACTAAATACTCTAACTAGTTTACTAAAGTACTATACTAAGGACAGTTCTTTTCTGGGATTACCTAAACTATAACGCCCCTTTTAGAACAAGCTGGGCATTGTCTTCTAGGAACCTAAATAAATTGTTAGCTAATTTTACCTTAAGAATAACCTAGTTTTATAGCCAATAGGTTTTATTTACCAGTATAGCTGCAGAATAAATTTAAATAGAAAAATTCTGACTAATTTTGCCAATCTAGTTATAATATTCTATAGAAATTTGATTGCGGACGCTAGATATAGCATATATATTTTAGTAGATCTAAATAGATTTAAGCTAAAGGCAAGAGGAGTTAGAAGGAAAACTAATAAGATAGTGGAAGAATGCTAGAAGACTTATTAGAGATATATACTTACCTTTAACCTTCCTTAATTAAACCTATATAAACTTATATTATCCAATTCCATCTATATTCCATTAATGCAACCTAGCTTCCACATCCTTATTAAGTTATATCCGCGTATACGGTATAGACACTACTCCGCCAACTATCGGCTAGCTCTAGGCGCTATTTTGGCCTCTATAGTGGCGGTCTAGGTATAGTATTATTGCTTACGCCTATCCCTAAGCAGAAGATTAAGGAGATATTTTATTCTAGTACTAACTTATCCTCTCTATTTAGCTATTGACTTAGGGAGTGTAACTAGATGCTACCTAGGATTAATGGCGAATTACTAGCTTCTTATCCCAATAGAATGCATATAAGTAAATAGGTCACTATTAGGAAAGCAAGCTTTAGAAAGACTATAATAAAGGCGAGTGTTTTAAATAGTAAGTCTTTAAAAAAAATATTTATAAGTAAGAAGCTTAGATTAGCCTACTTTCCCTATTATTGCCTACCCCCTAGCAAAAATCCTAGGAACCTAAATCTATTAGTTCTACCTTGTAGAAGAGAACCATATTAAAACCAAAACCCTTAAACTTCTATAATATCTCCAGTATTAAGGACTAAGTTTCTATAGTTCTAATAACTCCTAGATCCAGTTTTTTTAATACGGCCTCCCCCCCTAGAAGACCCGCAAGCTAGGCTAATATAAATTCTTTAAAGTCGTACCTCGATTACTTATGCACTAGTATTACTAGAAAGTACTTATACATTAAAACATTTACTAGAATATTATGTTTAAATACCCTAATTTATGCAATTTAAGTAACTTCCTACTTAGAGATAATAGTTAGATAAGATAAGGCTAAGTAAATAGGTTCTATACCTTTCTAATATATATAAAAGTAATAAGCAGCGGAGTAAGTACTAGAAGTATAGTATTTAGCTAGCCTAGCGGGAGCGTATATAAATAGAGTTATATAGAAGGCAATAAAGGCAAGGTAATAGGGTAGGGCGTAAAATATAGAGTAATTAGGCAAACGAATATTTACAGCCTTATAAGCCAACGCCTACTATATAATAATCAGTACCAGCCCCTAGCTTTAGCTACCTTAAAACCTAAAAGCTTTAACGCTTTATTAAGGCGCTAATACTAAAATCCCCTAATTATAGACGTCCGTAGAGGAGATCGCCAATATCCTAATTATCTGTATTGGCTGGTTCTATTAACCTACTAATTTCGCAGTCTTATTTATTAATATAATAACAGAAACAACGGGGAAGCGGGTAGTAGACTCCATTTACTTAATTCTATAGAAAAATGGTTAGGATAAGCAATAATAGAATAGGTAAAGTGGAGAAGATATAAGGATAATTAGGCTGCGGATGCGAGTAGTAGGAGGGATTTAGACTAGCTTAGCTAATAGGTGCGAAATAAAACTAACTAAAATGGTGCTTTAAAATGTTCTAAGAACATTTTAGAAACACCTATATTTGTTTATTTAATTCTAACTACCCTCCTTTACTCTAAAAATGTCAGGTAAACTAAAGATAGTTGACCTTATTACTATTCTTAATAAGCATTACCCTAATACTATATTACACACCGTATTTAAAAACATAAGTAAAATATCAACCTTTGACCCTTCTTATTTGGCTAACTTCTTTTAAGAGAGTGGAAATCCTCTATAGTATTATTAAAGCCATTAATCCTAAAAAACTCTTAAACCCCAATATAAGGTCAAGGACTATATATACGCAACGAGCTATAAATAAAGTAAATACTCTTATATTTAGGACTTTACTTATACCTCTACTAGTAGAGTAAAAAGAGAAACTAGTAAAGTTTTTTAAGCCTTAGAGCCTCCAGCCTAATATTAAGCCTAGTAATATTAAACCTAATTTTAGCGGCGTTAAATCCAATTCTAGTAGCGCCAAATCTAATCCTAGTGGCATTAAATCTGACCCTAGTAGCGTTGAATCTAAGCTTAATAATATTAAGTCTAAAACTAAAAGCATCAAATCTAAACCTAAAATCGTTGGATCTAGACTAAGGGATATTAAATTTAAGTCTAAAAACGTTAACGCTAGAACAAATCAATCTAACCTAAAGGCAGAATTCTACTAAAAAATTTATAACACACGAAAAGTTATATATTAAAAGGAAGCTAACGCCATCCATTGGATTTTCTTTACGCTATTCTTTCGCGATCTTCTAATCTAGTTTACTAATAGGGGAAAAAACAATATAGGACTTCTACCCTATAGAAACACACTAGGTCTACTTATTAAAAAGGGTTGTATATAAGTTATAGGTAAACTAGTAGACCCTATAACGGCTAATAATATCGCTATATAAGCAAAATTTGGGCAACTATGTTATCTTATTAGTGCTAAGCTAGGAGAGAGCGCTTAGTTCCTACTTGCAGATTATATCTCTTAAGATAAGTAAGTTACACTCCTAAGTTCGCGTTATTTAGTACTTACGTACTACCCTAGATAGATAGAAAGCCTCTTAAAGAAAGCCTCTAGCTTGGCTAGTGTTCTTAAGCCTATTAAGAAACTAGTCCCTAGAGAAGTAAAGAAATATAACGCGAATAAAGTGGTAAAGGGAATCCGCGACTTCCAGTTAGAACTATACTAACTTTACTTAGAGCCACTAGGGCCTATAAAACGGTATCTAAGTCTATATAACTTAGAATTGGCTAGTTTAAAGCGGTGTCAAATACCTAAACAACCTAGCAATTGAAAAATATTTCCTAAGTCTTACTTATAGCCCCTAACCAAACCAGAAGCGGATTTAGTAAATTAAATAGTATAAAAATAAGTAGGTAGGACAAGTTATCTAGACTATATTAAGACAAATAGTTATAGCATTTCTAGTAAGATTTGGACAATATTGGTTTAAAGCCCTACTAACTTACTAGGCAATATACATTGTGTTAGTAACTCAGTCAATCAAGGCATGAGCACGGGAAGAAGGACGCGCAAGCCTATACGATTGGATTGTCTATAAACGAGGATCCAAAGCTAGAGAAAGGAAGGAGAAGAATAGCAGCGCCGCTCGATATTTATGCGGTCCTTAAGTCACGTAACTTGCGTCTACCATAATCCACGTCTGCCAAGATCCACCGTTTTCCACTAGCGCCGTAACATTACCCCCCCCTCCAAAAAAGCCTGCCCTTAGGCTTTGTATGTCCGTATTATATCCGTGGGGTATTCTTGTCTTTATGCTTAATAGGCAGCCTATCGTCTTCGCTATACCAGCACTTTATCTACTCGTTAAGGTACTTCGGGGGTCCGGGTTTGTTAGGGTATTGGTTATAGAATTCTTTAAGCTTCTGGGGGCAGCCTATAAAGTTCCAGGCGGGGTACCAGGTTGGGTCTGGATCGTAGCCTTTCTATTAGATACGGTATTGTAGCGTTCCTTATACTAGTTTACAGGCTAGTATTTCATTAACTTCCTATTTGTCGTCGCCATTAACTTAAATTGGTAGGGGAGGCTCATTCTTTTGTCTAGGTAGTGGGTTATTTGCAGCCTTCCATAGCTTATCCGGCAAAAAGATAGGGTAAACCTTAATTAAGTCTAGGAGCTTAACCTTATATAAGTTGCCTTCTTTATTAAGGATCTTATACGGTCCTACTATCTTATAGTCTAGCTTACGGCTAGGCCGTTCTGTCTTTTAGTTCTTTGTTATAACCTAGACCCTATCGTCTATGGTAAAGTTAGGCTTGCGCCTATGCTTATTTGCCTGCTGTTTTATTGATTTCTAGGCCTTTTCTAGGTTCTTATAGGCTACCGTCTAGGCTTCTTCTAGGCGTTTGGCGTATTGCTAGGCTTCCTTATAAGATAGTTTTTCGCGTATGGTCTGTGGGCCTTCTGGTCTATTCCAGTTAAAGCTAGTATAGGGTAAATATCCCATTTCTAGCTAGATAGGTGCAAACCCTATAGAGTTATAGGGTAGGGTTGCCTGGGCGTAGTCTATTAGGGGTAGTAGTTTGCCCTAGTTATCCTAAAAGTAGTTAATAAAGGGCCGGAGTCTCTGGTTTAGGTATTAATTTATAATCTCTGTCTAACCGTCTATCTGGGGGTAGTATGCTGTAGAAAGCTTTAGCTTAATGCTAAGGATCTAAGTAAACTTATTCCAGAAGGCTAATATAAACTGCGGCTTATGGTTGGATATAATAGTATCTAGTGGTCTGTAAATTTGGTAGACATAATAGATATATAGTTGGGCTACCTCCTTAGCATTAATATCCTTGTAACAGAGGATTGAGAATAGGCGCTTGCCAAAATAGTTAACTAGGATCATTACTATATTATATCCGTCACGGTCTATAGGTAGCTTATAAAAGTCTATAGAGATATACTGCCAGGGGCGTTCTAGTATTGGGAGTGGCTTTAATAGTCCTGGGGTCTTGTCTCGCGGAATTATAGACCTATAGCAGTTATTATAGTTCCGTATATAGTGGTTAATGTCTATAACCATTCTGGGCCAGTAATATTAGTTACTAATAATTTTACGGGTCTTATTCTTTTTAGGGTAGGCCGTAGAGACCTAGGCATGTGATTTGGTAATAAGCCAAGTCTATAAGTTCTATTTCTTTGCTACTACTAGCCGTTCCTAATACTTGAGTAATCCGTTTTTAAGGGACTAGGGGCTGGTAACGTTCTTTACCTTCTTATGGTACTCCTGTAGAGAAGAGGCTGTACGGTTTGTCTACAGCAATTCGTTAATAAGGTTAAATCCTAAGGGGTTAATAGGATATATCTCGGCGCCTAAGGAGTTTATACTTAGTTCTGCCTGTATTTGGGGGTTAAGGTGCTCTGGTTATAGTAGTATCTAAGTCCGTAATAAGATCTTTGCAGCTGTCTGGTTACCTAGGTCCTGTTCACGCCTTATAAGAGCATCCGCACGGTTCGTAGCGCCTGGTCTATATATAATTAAGAAGTTAAACTGAGATAGGATATCCGCCTAGCGTGCTTGTTAGGCCGTAAGAGCCTTAGTTGTTATAAAGTATTCTAGGGCCTTATAATCTAAAACTACCTTAATAGGCTTAGGGGTCCCCTCTAGCTACATACGCCAGTGCTAAAAGCTAGAGATAATAGCTAGCATTTCTTTATTATGGATATAGTAGTTTAGCTTAGCATCTATTATAGTCTTTAAATAGTATGTAACGGGGTGCTATTCTCCGTCCAGTTACTTCTGGGAAAAAACACCGGCTATTACGCCGTTTAAGGCATCCGTTTCTAGCATTAAGGGCTGTTCTAGGTTAAAGTGGGCGAGTAAAGGAGCCGATACCAGCTGTTTTTTAAGCTTATTAAAGGCCTGCATATATATAGCGTTAAAGTGAAAGGGCTGGTCTTTCCTAGTAAGGCGGTTAAGAGGCCGGGCAATCCTACTATAGTTCTTAATAAAACGTTGGTAGAAGTTATAGAAACCTAAAAATAATTATACCCCCTTTACGGTCCGTAGGGGTGTCTACTGGTTAATTACAGCTGTTTTCTCTAGGTTAGCCTTAATTCTGTTTATACTAATAATAAACCCTAGGTACTTTGTACGCTTAACACTAAATTCTAACTTCTTGATATTGGCCTGGAGACCAGCCTCACAGAGCCGTTATAGGACTTTATGGACGTGCTCCTCGTGTTCTAGCTTGTTCTTAGAGTAAATTATAATATTATCTAGGTAGGCCGTACAGAAGTTATTAAGGTAGTTAAAGAGTACATTGTTTATATACCGCTAGTACGTAGCTGGTCTGTTGGTTAGTCTAAAAGGGAGTACCTTATATTTGTACGTTCTGTAATAGGTCTAAAATATAGTAAGATCTATAGATCTAGGGTCTATTTTAATTCGGTAAAAGGCCTGGCGGATATTAAGCTTTGTAAAAACCTTAGCTCTACTTATTTGGGCCAGTGTCTCATTGAGTAGGGGTAGTGGATAGCGGTCCTTGTGGGTTATATTGTTTAGCTTATAGTAGTCGATACAAAAACAAAGTCCTCCATTTGGCTTTTTAACAAAGAGAATTGGTGAGGCGAAAGGGACTTAACTACTAGGCTTAATAAAGCCCTTATCTAGGTTCTTAATAAGATATTGCTTTGTAGCCTATAATTTGGCAGTAGATTGCTGACGAAGGGGGCTATAGTTGAGGGTATTTTCCTTATCTGGCTCAATCTTGATCTTGTGGTTGTACGGTTGGTAAGGCGGAAGCATATTAGATGCTGCCTTTAAGAATATGTCCTTAAATTTCTGGTGTTAATGGGGTAGTTTCTGTTCTACTAGCTTCTTATTTATAAGCTCGCTTTCCTGTCCGCTAAGCTCGCTTTCCTTTTCCTTAATTATTTGATTAATTTTATATAAGCTAGTGGTAAAGGTAATAGTATTAGGTTAGACTAAGTTCTGATAGAATCCTATAGCGCTAATATAGCAGATATTAACTAGGGGAAGGTCCATAGGTTTCTTTACGGACTTTTATTGGGCTGTATTTTGTGGTATAGGGTTTATAGTCTTCCTTAGCTTATGTCCTATTTTCCGTAAGTTATCCTTCCAGTCTATTAGTTTAGTATGGCGTCTGGTATTCCTGGCCTTCCTTTATAGCTGTGTAGGGCCTAAGTTCTCTATGGGGGACTTGGCTAGGTTACTACTGATTTCCTAGGTCTTTGGTATAGGTGGCGTAATATAGGTAATCTGGGGGCGGCGTAGTATACAAATCCATTGCGGATTAAGCTATATGTCCTTCTTAAAGGCCTGGTCTCTACGCATAGCATTAGCTTAGTAGATGGTATTAATCTAGGGCCGTATAAGGTTCTCTATTATAATACTAATTTCTTTTATAAAGGAAGGGGTTGGGGGTAGGGATTTGGGCTAGAGGAGCTATCTATTCCGTACGTTAAGCTATAAGCCTAAATAGGCTAGCCATTTTCTTTTTAAGATTATATTATGGCTTCCTAGGTCCGTAATAAGAAAGGGGACGTTATACTACCTTTATCTATCAACATAGAGGTAGATCCGTAAGATAGTTATAATAGGTGGCCCTATTCTTCCATTGTACCTATAAATAGGAACTGGTTTAGGCAGTTCCTTAAGGGGCGCATTTAAAAATTTGGCCAGCTTTATGGCGTACTAAGTATCTATTAAGGCAAAGGCATTTGCTTTAGAGTTAGCTAAAGTAGAGGTTAAAACTTGATATCTATTGCGAAATAAAGTATAAGGGATAGTGCAGCTTCTTCTACTAACTAGCCGACCCAGATTAATATATAATATGTTAATCCCTTTTAACCCTAGAGAGGAGTCTTCCTCTAGGGTTCCTCTTTTTCCGACTCCGCGCTATCCTCCTATATTAACAGAACTTTATCCGTTTTTGCCTTTATTGGGCAGTCCTTGGCGAAGTGGTCCTTTTAGCCATATAAGAAGCAAGCCCCTTAATTACTAAGGGCCTGTCTATAGGGGTTGCTGTATATAGGCCAAGCATGCGCCAGACCTGCGGCAGGGCTAGCTGCGCGGCTAGCTACTAAATTAACGGCGGGCTGTATAGCTGGTGCCGTAGGAGTTACTAATTATGCTAGGGCACTACGGGCCATTCTTATAGCGCTTATGGTCTGGTTTAAAGAGTTTCTGGCTTTATACCGCTTAGCTTATGCCTTAATTTAATAGAGGCCTTAATTAATAGCTAGGTAGTGGTCCGTAAGTACCTTTAGCGTCTATACAGTAGTAAAAACTGGCAGTATGGCGCGCTATAGGTCTAGGGTGAGCTTGTCAAAGAGGTCTAGCATTAGGTCTTTATGGGGAATTTAGGCTTGGCCGGCTAGGTGCAGAAAGCGGGTCTAGAAGGCTAAAAAGGTCTCTATCGTTTTTATGTTAAGGGCTTTATAATTAAGGCGGGTGTTTTATATCTTAAAGGGGTCCTTATAAATAGAAGACAGGTAGTTAATTATCTTTTCTCTAGAGAGGAAGGGGTCTGCTAAGTCCTAGGCATATTGCGGACGTAGATGCGTCTGTACGTCCCCACCGGTACGGCTAAAGACGTAGGCCATTTTAGCTTGAGCAGTAGGGAAGTGGTCTATATTGACTTCGAGCTTGTCTTGCAGTTGAAGCTTCCAATTGTTAAATATAGGGTCAGTTCCGTCCGTAAGCAATAGGGGGTCTACGACCTTCGCGGACCGCGATAATACTAATGCTGTACGTTAGGCTAGGGCCTTAAGGACTATAGCAAGTCTATAGGTGTCTAATAACTCCTTGCTAGGTGTAGGGGTGTCTCTAGTTTTAAGCAGCTCTTAAAGCCGTTCGATTTTGGCATTGGCTGCTGCGAGTTCTTCCTAGGGGGTTGAGACGGCGACTGTTTTACTATTGGAGGTATTTACGGGTCCTATAGCGGCTTTGCCAGCTACTGTATTTCTTGGTATGGTAGTAGGGGTATTAGGTAATTTCTAGTGTTTATTTATTTTCTGGGGGTTTTAGTCTATGCGTGTCCTATTCTCAGGTTTCGCGTTTTGTTTATATTCTTTTAGTTCTGTCCTATCCTTAGGGTCCTGTTCTGTTCTGTTAGTGTTCTTTAGGTCCTTTTCTGTGTCCTTGTCCTATTTATAGTTTGTAGATATTTTTAAGTTCCTTCTTAGGAAAGAAGAGTAGTGACGAGCTTTGGATAATGTTAGCAACTTAGTTAATCAAGGCATGAGCACAGGAAGAAGAACGCGTAAGCCTATATAATTGGATTATCTATAAACGAGGATCCAAAGCTAGAGAAAGGAAGGAGAAGAATAGCAGCGCCGCTTGATATTTATGCGGTCCTTAAGTCACGTGACTCGCGTCTACCATAATCCACGTCTGCTAAGATCCACCGTTTTCCACCAGCGCCGTAACACATTGGTGGCCACTGCTTAAAACCAATTTCGCCAATTTCTAGTTAGGCTCTATAGACTTTAGTACAGATTTTACCACTTTTATACTAGAATTAGCCAACTTTAATCTAGACTTTAATGACTTTGACCTACTTAATCCAGGTGTAGAAGTATCCTAACTAGGCTAATAGAAGATAAAATACTACGTCCCCGCTAATAAAAGCTGGTTTGCTAAATGCGCAAAAGATGGCGTACCTAAGTAATAGCATAATATGTTTATATATGGCATTATTAATGGATATATCTTTATTAGTGGATATATATGCGGGTAGGCTCTAGGTATTAAGAGGAATAACAAACTAATCTTTTAGTATTCTTATTCTAGCTATATCTTTTAAATAAAAAACCACCCGGTTTTTTAGAAGCAGCTTAGCAGTTAGCATATATACAGAAATCTATACTAGCTTTGCTTATAGTTATATAGAGCTCAGTTATAAACAAAGTCTTAATTTTATTACTTAGCTCTTCTCTAACGCATTTCTCCAAATTAGGCTCTAAAGCTTTAACTTAAATATTTCCTCTACCGCTAAAATATAAGAACACTAAGGTGATATAATTAAGAGCGTCTAGTTAGACCTCCTCCAAATATTTAGGTATGGGTAGCGTCTATATTAGAGAAACGGTTTCTATAAAAAGGGAGGGTATATAGGAAGGGTATTGTACAGGACGTTATATAATTAAGTAGCTAGAATGGCAAGGTCAGCCTAGAGATCTTAGCATCTAAAATTAGTAAAGTTTAATAGGGGCATACTTACCACTTTGCAAGCGTAAGTCACCGTAGTGCAACGAAAAGGATTTAATAATGCCTTTTGGTAGAGAGGCTTAGTGGGGCTTAGTTAGGCTTTTGCTAGCCACTTATTGGGCTTATTTTAGTAAGGCTAAATCTAAGAGCTTTATTTATATTCCGCAGTAAGCCTTATTAACTAACTAAGCCACTTATAGCTAGCGATTATCTTAGTTTATATTAATATATAGGCTGTTAAATTATTTATATCTTTACCTTCAATGCCAGAAGCTATCTATAGCCTAAATATTACTAAGTTAAAGGTATAAGGTAGCGGATATTAGTAAATAAAAGCTATTTTAGTGGGGCTAATTTCTGGTTAGGCAGTGCCTATATAACACAACCCATTTAAGAAACGTTATGGCATTAATACGCGCCTAAATATTAACGTACCTTATAGAAGAGATACAGGCAACTTATAGAAATCGCCTCAATATTTATTAGTAAGGAGAACGTACTATAGACCGCAGATAAATATCTTCTCTAGTCCTGTATAAAGAGGCCACTAAAGACCTCTACTCTTATTGTTATTACTCCAACTTTACCTAGCGCTTTTATCTTAAAAATAACACTACGATAAGGCTGCCAGAAATTATAAAGGATAATTTGGTTTTTAGACTAAGATATTATCCTGTCTCTTATTAAGATTTTTTATAGAACTTCTATAAACCTAGTACTAGTCTTAAGAATATTTAGGTAAAAGATATTATATACCCTTTATATTAATCTAATAATTCTATAGGTTAAAGATATTTTTGCCCTCTGCTATATAAGGCGCCTTACCGAGGAACCACTTTATGGCAAATTTTTTTTTTGGGATATTTGATTCTAATAGTTTGTTAGTTAGATGTATAGCATTCTTAAATAATATTATATTTATAAAAGGCGGGCTAGAAATAATCGAATAGGTAGAATGTAAGGTGGAGAATAGAAATAATTGGTTTTGGATAAAAGACGCTCCTTCTTAAAAATTCTTTAAATAGGTCTCCTTTAATAACGAACTTAAGCAAGCTAAGGTAAATATTATAAATAATATAGCCTTTTATAAGTTAATAGTTTTATAGGCCTTAGACATAATTGGTTTCCGCCCTACCTTAAGCCTTTCCCCCCTATACGGAATACGATTTACCTTACTTAGGAGTTTTCTTTTAAATAGGTTGCAGAAGTAAGGTAAAGTGCTATTAAATACAGTCTAAAAGATGGAAAATGGAGAGGAAGTTATATAATAGGTATATTATAAGCTGTAGTGTCGTAAGGACGAAGACTTAGCTGGGTAGTTTTCGTCTTTAAGTGTTACCTAGTTAATGCAGAAGCTACCTTTATAAGGAGGATATCTCTCTATTTAGTAAGAACTCTTCCCCTTGTAAATATCAGAGTAAAGAATTCCATTATTATATAACATTTTCGCATCTATACGCAAATTTATGGCGCAAGCCGCACCTCTCTATACTTTTAATAGGCTATATTCTACAAGTACACTTATAGCAGCCCTTCTATGTTATTTGGCGACCCTAAGTTAGATTAAGTCTTTTACTAATCTTTACCACCTATAGTATAAGGCGGGAACTTCTTTATACGTAAGTGTGTAGAGCAAGTAGCGTCTTCTTGCGTTTATACGGTCTAGTGATTTAGATTTAGGCTGACTTTACGCGTAGCACTTTACATTTTATACCGTTTATAGCCTAACTTAGATCTATATACGCCCCTATTACTCTAATAAGAATCACTATATAGCTCGGCCTTATCGATATGTATACATAGCCTCTGCTTGGATTTTTACCAACTAATATATAAATAGACCATTAAAGGCCTCTAAAGACCTCTAAAGACCTCTAAATATCTTTAAAGACCTCTAAAGGCCAGTAAGTATAAATACCTACTAGAGGTAAGCAGCACGTAATCCGCCCCTTCTATACCTTTAACAATCTAATTACTATTCTTAGGTACCTATTTTTATAATTGATACGTCTAATATAGGCTAAGGTTTAGTGTATTGGGTTTTAAAGAAGGGGGAAGAAATTTCCAAGGATAATAAAGGAGGGGTTATCTCCTTTGCGGAATGGAAAGAATAACATTTAAGGGAAGTAAAGGTAAGTAATTGCCTGTATAATAGGTAACCGGGTCCCTAATATCTTAAAGATTTATAGAATCTTCGGCATTTTATATATCGCGCCCGGTATTTAGCGGCTTGGAGTTTCTATACGCGATATAATTATATAACTAACTTCGGGCGGACCTAACTACTATAGCGGCAGAGTAATTATAGCGGAATTTAAATATATAGGGAAAAAAATAGGTCTAAAGGCTTTTCTAGTAATATAAAGTTTATAAAAGATAGAGAGGAAGCTGTAGAATAATTAGAGAAAGAGATATAGGAGCTTAATAAAGCTAACTGAGATACTACGTCTTCCTTTACGATTAGATTTGCATCCACGGCTATACCAATGCTTATTACGGCTGTAGTACTTCTATATAGGAAATAATTAATTTTATATAGAGGAACTGCGCAGTTTATTAATCGTATTCTTTTCTATTTCTTTCTCTCTTAGTAGTAATAAGAAAGGAGGGGCACTTTATCCTCACTTTCCTAAGGAACGGCACCTGTTATATATATAAGCATATATATAGACTTGTAAGTTAGGCATACTATAGTAGCTATACAGACGGTTTTGCACAATATTTGCTATTAGTTATATCCAAAATATCCTAAATTATAACGTCGAAAAATATCTATTTAATTTTATAGTTATAGGTTTAGGACTAGAATATATAGAAGCGCTTTTTTTTTTTAGAAAATAATATATATTAAGGTAATCTAGTCACCCTATCTACCCTCCTCCGTTCTTCCCTAGGCCCTATATCTTTAACTATATCCTAAGCTATATCCTAAAGCCAATGCTTTTATTAACGGCGCATAATTAGAAACAGGATTAGTGCTATTAAAATAATAGTAATAATTATAACAATCCCCGCGGCGACTGCACTGCTTATACTATTTAGGTAGGGAAAATTAGAAATACTGGGACTCCTCTTATCTATATCTATTTTATTAGCTTATATTAGTGCGCTAGCTTTATTATAGGGTTACTTACTAAGATAAGAGCTTTTAGAGTTTTATAAAGATTTTTTTTTGGTATAGTATTAGCTTTTGCAATTTTTTATAAGAAAGGTTGAGGTTATAACTAGTATAATGTATATAGCAATCCCCGGTAGCTAGTAATTGCACCTTTTAACTATACGCCGTCCCTAACAGACTGTTAAAGCTAAAACTTAAATTAGAAAATTATTTTAATATTTCTATTTGGTCTTTTTAATTTCCTGTTTTATAATTTAAGTTTTATATTTCTTATTTCTTATTTCTTTCTATTTCTCGCCTCCTATTTCTTACTTCCTATTTCCTATTTCCCTTACCTTAGCAAGCTTAGACTATAGAATTAATTAGTGGATATACGTATATCCGCAAGCGGATATCGCTAACCTTTTTTATTGAAAAGTTAATTCTATGGTCTAAGAGACTTTTGCGTGTTTTATTAGGCTTATTAGCTGACTTTATATAACGTGCAGTTACTAACTTTTACGGAATTAATCTATCCTCCTATAATACCTATACCCTTAAAAATAGCACCAAATTAATTGGCAGTACTTGTTATATAATTAATAAATATATTAGCCCTAACTATGTCTATATTGTTAAGCAGAGGGCACCATTAAATAAAAGGCGCTGTTAGGTAAAAATGTAATTAAACCATCTACCCACCATAAATATAACTAACTTAATATGTGTATAATATATATAGCTCTGCGTACTAAGGCTTTATATAAGGCTCTATATAAGGCTCTATATAAGGCTCTATGGAGACTCTATATAAAGCTTTATAGAGGCTCTGTATAAAGCTCTATAAAGGCTCTATATAAAGCTCTGCACAAAGTTCTATATACAAAGGCTCTACGCAAAGCTCTATATAAAGCTCTGTGTATAGAGGCTTTATATAAAGCTTTATATAAAGCTCTACATAAAGCTCTATATATAAAGGCTCTACGTAAAGCTCTATACAAAGCTCTGTGTACAGAGGCTTTACGTAAAGCTCTATACAAAGCTCTGTGTACAGAGGCTTTACGTAAAGCTCTATATAAAGCTCTATATATAGAGGCTCTGCACAAAGCTCTACACAAAGCTCTATATAAAGCTTTTATATAGAGCCTTTATAGTGGAGCCTCTATATATAGAGCTTTGTGCAGAACCTCTATATAGAGCTTTATATAGAGCTTTATGTAAAGCTTTGTATAAAGCTTTGTGCAAAACTTTTATATAGAGCCTCTATAGGACGTAAAGGCAGTAAGTTTATAATATAGTAATAAGGACTTATAGCAAATAGTTATAGATTTTATATAGATTTTATATATATTAGCGGGTTTTTTATTACGTTATATAGAGGGTTAATACGTTAATATATCTTTAACAACGCGTTTTTTAACTTTAAAAGAATTAATTACTTACCTAGGCAATTACTAGAATATAATAATTAGTTCTTTTAAAAGCCTATATACTAGTATATAATTAATAAACTTTTTAAACCAATATTATGTGTTATAGTTAAATAATTTAAATATCCGCACTATCTGTAATGCGGATATTAATATAAATTCTATAAACCTTACAAAACAGGCTTAGATGTAATTTTGGTAACACATTTATAAAGAGTTTAGTCAGCATAGCGGACTAATAGAATATCCGCGCCAACTAAAATCACGTCTAAACTCGCTAAGGTAACTATTTCCTATTTCCCGTTTTGGGTTTCTAAGATTAGTAATACTAGATATAGAATAAATTACTACCAAAAACATCGTTTTACAGCATTTAAAAATATAAACCTATATTTTCCTACCTTTACACCAGAAACAAAACGTAAAAATATTCTAAAGATATTCTACTTAGCGTAAATACTATAGATAGTAAGGAATCTTTCTATACAAATCTCGATTTTAAGCAAGAGAAAAAACTTAAGATACCATTATATAAAAACTGCTACGCAATTTCTACTTACCTTTACGCCTTTTATCCATAAGGCCAAGCCAACCTTAGGAGATAAGATAATAAGCAATAGCATAATTAGTAAGAGACTATTCTATTTCTGTTAATTGAGTATTAATACATTAACCGTGACGGCTAAATGTTAGCTTTAGCCTAATATTAGTTATATTAAGGATAGATAAAGGGGTACTAGTGACCCACCCACCTTATATATATATATAGCCTCATTTTTCTTTATAGATTAATCTATATACAAGTTTTCTAAATTGACAATTTTAAAATCGGAGGAATATTTAGGTAGGGTAGGATATTTAATCTGGACGGTAGTAGAGATAGGGCAATTATATTTTATAGAGGGTAAATAGATAGCATGCACTTCCACTTCTATTACCGATGTTGGCCTTATATATAAATACCTAGAAAACTATTATTGAGCCCAAAATCCTCTTTTTACTAAACTTATTAATCAATATTAACTACTTATAGTTAGTAATGTAGGAAAATAACTTCTACCTAATGTTTCCCGGGGAATTTACTGCGCTCTAGAGGGCTATATAGGGCAGGTCTGTCTAAGCTTAAATTAAAGGAGTTGGATATCTTTGGATTATATGTCCTGTATTGGCTTAGCGTAATAAATAAATAAAACCTTATGTTACGGGCTCCGCTTTAGCTAACTATTAATAGCTATTAACCTTTATAATTTATTTACCGCTCCAGCATTATCTATAGATCGCTTTATAGATATTTATGCTAAATAAGGGAAGGGTAAGATTATTTATATATTAAACTAAACTTCTCTAAATGGGCTTTGGCTCACTGCGATAATAAGAATAGAAATATACAAGTCTAGCAAAATCAAATACTCTTACTCTATAGTAACGTCCCTCTATATATGGCGGAAAACCAACTATACCGGAAAATAGGAGGGGTACTTTAACTTTAAGTAACTATAACTCTGCGTACACGTCGAGCTTTACTAGAATTATGTATAAATAGTATACTATGGCTATTTTTAAATATTTAGGATCCTTCTAACCTATAAATTATATTTGTATTATTGCCTTCTCGCCTAATTTGCTTAAAGCCTTCTTTTATAGCAAAATAATATCCCTTTACTATAGCACCATTGTTAAGCTCTTACTACTTATAATATGTTGGCCACTAATATAGCTTTACTGCAGAGGTGCGACGGGTACTATTTAATATTAGTTTTAACCTATATTATTACTCCCTAGGAACCCCTATAGGGGGTTAATTCTCTTATATATATTAGGGCTCTTAGAGCCACCTTAAATAAAACAGATTACTTATTTAATTCTATATCTCTACCTATTAGCCAGCTTATATTATTCTTTATAATACCCGCCTGGCTAAAACAATATATATATAAGGGTTATATCCTAGCCTTAAACCCTTATTATAATAGTAGGAAGTTATTACTAGCTTTATGCCTGCTATCGCGCGCAAATTTATATAAGGTTGCTACCCCAGTTAGTACTTCTAATTAAAGTAATTACCAATTCCGGCTAGTGCGAAACAACACTATACGTCCTATATAATTATTGCCGTGTAATTTACTTATATTATTTAGTAAGCTAAGCTTATAGCTGGTAGGCCTATAGCTATATAGAGACTTAGTAAGCGGGCCAATCTTAGCCCCGCAGTCTTATAATCCAACTTAATCTTAGCCATACCTCTAGTTAACTAACTTAACTCTCTAAAAACAGCTATAGAATTCGCCACCTTATAAGGGTGTGTCTGGTATAGGTTAGCCACCCTCCCTACTAGTAGTGGTAATATTAATTGCTAGATCGCTTTATAACCGTTAGCACGAACCGTTTTAGCGCTAATATACCAACTACTTCTTTCCGCTCTATCTATTTTGTTTATAATCTTAAAGCCTTCTACTTACTGCTTAAGAAGAAGCGCTATTACTTTCTTTCCGCTTTCTAAATTCTCTACTACGGCTTTAACCACCTCTTCTATAATTTTTAACTCGCCTCCTTATCTCTTAAGAAAATCAGCCACGTTTTTTATATTATCTAATTTTATAACTTTTTTAAGAGATGCTATGTTTAAGGAGGTAAAATTGTGCAAGAATTCTAATATTGTATAATATAGATATTTAAAAAGGCCGAATAAGAATAAAGCAGCAGTGTAAAAAACTTCCTAGAGGGCCTTCTTATAGTTTAGACGTAGATTATTAGCGTTCTAAGCATTAGAAGATATGCCAAGTAAGGCATATATTATGTCCCGTGGGTTACTCGCTTAGCTTCCGTTAAACTTTATTAAGAAAGTATAAAGATCTCGCTTCTAGCTCTACTAAAAGTCTTTCCTTAATCGACCTAGTATAATATTTAGGACAACTTGGCAATAAGGTTTTAGTTATACTCTTATTAACAACAAGGCAAGAGTAAAGATACGTGCTAAAATAGATTTTATGCCAACATAGACTACCGCAGCTTTTATATTTGCAACTTTTTATAAAATCCAGACTCTCTAAAACCAAGGTCGTTCTAAGAGCAACTTTATCCCTTTACGCTAGTACACTTCCAGATCTAGATAACGTTTCCGCCTTTTAATATTCTTTACTTATAACTAAAGATCTATCTACTGTATATCCGCAAGTTTCTAGTCCTTATATATATACTTAATACATACTTCCTGCAGCTGCTTTAGAGAACGCATAAGGACGTCTGTTGTGAATGTTGCTAGGCCTAACTAGAAAATAACTTAATTAGCCTAAGAGTATATATTCCCCATTTACTGAACTTAATGTCCTTATTCTTCCTTATTACCTTAGTTAATACAAACTATATTAACCTAAAGTATCCTATCTGTATCTTGGGAACGCAGATGCTAAAGCGCCAAGTATAGGTTTTTAGTAACATCAAGTATTCTCCTATTTATCTTAATATATTTACTTATTTCTATACTGCCCTATATATATAATAAAGCCTTATAAGAAATAGCGTTATTACTATAGAGCTAGGCTTAGAAAAGCTTACACTTAATATTGGACTCGCTGCCTTTAAAAAGTTATAGTAGCCGAAAAGCAGGCCCCTTAAGATTAATTGGTTTGTATTTAAAAGCATTTATCTATAACTTATAGAAGAAATAGTGTGGGAGGGTACGACCACTCTTAGACAGGAAGTCACGGTATGGTCAGTCTGTTAGTCAGTCGTAATCAGCTAGTAGGAAATTAGTCAGTAAGAAAGGAAGAAAAGAGTGTATTAAAGAAAAAGTGTGTGTCTATTGGTCCTGTCTGAGTTATTAAAGACTCTAGGGCTCTAGACCAATCTATATAAAACATGTGGAAGGCCTAGGCTCTCCTAAAGCTACGCCTAATCTAGATGTTAAATCTAGGGGCCAAGTTACACCACCACATACCTCCCCTACCTAAGTTGTTGTCCCCTAATGACTTCTAAAACCTTATATTCCTGCCTATCTTTGAAATGAAGGTGCAGCAGGTGACCACATACGCTCCTTACCCTTACTATAAACCCAAGATGGTAAGTGAGGAGACTCTGTTCTGGTTGAATAAGACCGCTCTTGTCTACCTGGCTGGGTAGTACAAGCGGTATTAGACTGACGGCTCTTAGATAACATGGCTCTCTTATGTCCTTTTATTTGCTTAGTTCTGTCCCATAATTTCTTAGGTAACTCCGTATAACTCTGTCCTTCTGTAATAATAGGAGGTATAATACTTAGTTCTACCGCAATAGTTAAAGGATTAATTCTATGGTTAACGCAGTAGAAGTATAAGCGGCTATTAAAACGCTCTATCTTAGTTATACGCATAAGCTGGAACGCATCCTTGTAGTTCTTAATAGCCCTAAGATGGTAGGAATGCATCTATTTCCTAACTTCGTTCCTATTGCTAGTAAGAAGAAGGTTATAATCTTAAATTACCGCTAGAGAATCCTATTGTTGTCTACTAAGAAGGGCGTTAGATAAGGCATTAGCAGTAGTAAGCCTAACTGCAGTAGGGAAGCGGTATAGGATTGCGCTGTAAAGATTAGTATGTCTAGATGGCGTGCGAGGCGGCGCTTTTAAGTCTTGGTGAGCATCTGCCAGCTCTGCCTAGATTCCTCCTTCTATAACCTTAAGGTTATTATAATTGTCTTAAATACTAACAAACTATAGTAGTATTGTTTATTAGGTCCTAGTTAAAGGTCCTTTTACCCTATAAGGAAGGTAAGGCATAGTTATGCGCATATCTCCTTTCTTACACGGCTGAGCTACCTAGTTAGTTGCATACTTTTCTACATCCTTAGTGGTCTAGTCTTGATTAGAGATCTTGTGTATAAATCTATTACCCTTAGTTAATTCTTATACTTTAAGATCTACCTACTATAATTCTAAGTAATAATGCATGCCAGGTAGGATAATTATATAGTTATCCTTAGTTTTATTATCTAGAGAAATGCTCCCTTAGATTATATTAGCGCCGCGTCTACTCTCTAGGAGAGAGGGAATATTAATATTAATATAGCGGAAAGCTATAGAGTCTCCCTTAACTGCGAATTTCGCATAATAAGGGTAGGAGATAAGTTATCACTAGCTGTTAGGCCTAAGAGCGTAATAGAGATGATAGTACTAAGGATCTTGTCTTATTAGCTGCTAGTAGAGACTATAGACTATTATTCTTAACTAGCTATAATTTAGCTGTCTATTAATTAGACGCTAGTAATGACAGTATATACGCATTTCTTTATTAATTATTACTGAAATGCTAGAATCCTACTACTATCTAAACACGTTTAAAACTACGGATCCGTCTTGCTGCTATATATCTTGGTTATTTAGTAATAGCATCTAATTAAGCAAAGCCCCTCTGTTATAGGAAAACCTTAGTGCTAAATTATAAATAAACTTATATAGTCCTAAGGAGTTAGACGGAACTAGAGGTCTGTAAGCTTTTCTAAAATAGGAGTATATAGTAGGATCTATCTTTATGGTACTAAGGTGATTGCAAGCATAGTATATTAAACGGAGTCTGTGATACAGTGCGGCATAGTTTAGACCCTTTATTACCAAACCTATACGTCCTCCTATGGCTTGCGTATGCATTTAGTAGACCTTATATATCTCTAGATTAGAACCGGCCGCCCTATACTAACTACGCAAGAGCTTTATAACCTTAGTTAGTTTGATTTTAGTGGTTTAGTTTAGGGACGCCTTAAAATAAGCTAGCACGTTATCCTTGCAGTTACACCCTTGTTTTGAATAGAGTATTGCTATAGCATCTACAGTCTCCTTGATATACTCCTTATTATCTCCCAGCTTAATAACGTTTTTATTAAATATTAACTCTACTCCTAGCCCTCCTACTTCTAGGTAAGCAACTGTTAGCCCTCTTCTTGGATTTCTTCTTAAAGAGGATATTGGCAGCCGTAGGGGCGAGCTAGTAGGCGTTCTAGTTATAAGAATACTTTCATTTATAGAAGATAAAGGCAAGTTAACTAATATAGGTAATCCTTATTAAGATGGGTTTGGCATAATACTAACGCCTCCTCCTTAAATAGGTGTTAACGGCTAAAAGGCTGATAGATTTATTACGTTAGAAGTATATTGAGAATATATTTATAGTATAAGAGCTAAGCTCTCTCCTGCTTGCCTAATTCTAATATTAGTGACTTCTAGTCCCACAGTAGTTAATCTCCTACTTCTTGGCGGTAGGTCTTTATTTAGAATAAGGAAGCCTATTAAGTGTCTCCCTAGACTATACTTATTTACCACCTAGTCTAATATTGCCCTTCCTAACTTTATAGGCGCGAGCGCAAAATTAGCAGGTTGCAGTTAAGTGGTAGTCTTAATGCCGCGTCCAGGGTGATTAAGCCTCTTAATTAGCGCTTTATTGACTCTTGCTGTAACTTTAGGGAGTGGATGGACCGTAAGCTTTTGGACGGTGGAGAGGAAGTTATAAGAGATTGTGTATTTAAGTGGTCCGTTAAGGACATCTTATCCCTAGGCCTTTTAAATGGTCTCTCTAGCCTTATTGCACCAGTTCCTCTAATCTTTAGCCATCTTACTAACGTTAGAGATATCCCTAAAAATTAACATAAATGCGTCCTTTCCTAGAGATGCTTATAGTCCACTATTGTTATTAATAAAACTAACTACTATACTAGCAGCATCTGCGTAGTTTCCTAAGAGAGTAAGATTTTGTTATAGATTTGGACAAGCACTACACAATGCTAATTAACTGTAAAGCCTCTAACCTCTGCAAAGACGTCACTAATTTATCACTTAGCTCCTTTATATAATACCAGCGGTCTGCTTAAGGAAGATATAATAAGTGTGCTGTTGTTAGTTCTGTTTAGTTTATGCTTTAGCTGATTATAACTATCTTTAAGGTCTATTAAGGGTAAAAAGGTAAAGTTCTTAATAGGGTTTCCTAATCTAAATGGTCTACTAAATATGGGTAGCGGTATGGAGTTCTGCCAGCTCTAATTATTAAACGGACTAATTATAATTTTCTATGCCCGGTATGGAAAATTGCTATTAGCTTAGTAAAGGCGGTAAGTAGAACTAATATCTTTACAGTAAACAAACCTAGCTAGTTATACGTAAACATTCTTCTACCCTTACCTTACTGTTAATACGCATTAGATTCCTGTAATAAAAAGCAAATAAGAAAGTATAATAGAAAGAGCTTTAGGAAATATAGTAAATAAACAGATTATACGGCTGTTATCTACGTCCCCTCTCCCACCTAAGAACTTGACTATCCCCTAGTTAAACGTTTTATACTTAGTTCTGTTAAACGATATTTTTGGAATATATACTTCTTAAAATACATAGCGTTGCGATACTGGTGGATTTTGTATAATATTATCCTCATGCTTAGATTCTGCTGCTATTTCTTATAGTATAGTTCCGTCTAACTAATTAAGCTAGTCCTCCTGGCGGACTTTAGATATCTATTATTAGTAGAACTTCTTTAATCTATTCCCTAAAGTTTAGTTGCGGAATAGCGTGCCATTAAGATCCTTAACTAAGTACCATCCTTTATGTAGGTAACTCTTATATATACGGAACGGGCCTAGCTATTTTAGATTTAACTTATAACTGCTAGAATAATCTTGCTTAAGCTACGTGTTATAGAGCATAACTATATCTCTAACCTTAAATCCGTCCTGGTAAATATAATAGGTGTTATTAAAATACTCCTTACTTACTACTCTTAGCCGTCTTATATGTGTAATAGCCTCTTATATATCTGCATCTCTTTAGTTAAACTACTTTACGCAAAGCACTAGTAGCTCTATAGTGGTTTAGACTATTTCCTAAGGTAATATCTACTATGTAGGTATGTAGAGTTTAATGGGAAGGATATGCTTATATCTATATATAACTCTTACTAGCGTTATTCCCGTAGACCGCTTAATAGTTGTTCTATCTACCTACAAGACTGTATAAAGATTATCCAGCTATAAGCCATCCATCTTCGCTAAAGCGTCTATTATAGGCTTGTGGCCTCACTCTATTAAACCTTACCTCTATAGGTGATATACGGAAGCTATAACCCTTTTAATGTTATAGAGCTCTGCGAGCGTAGCAGTAATATTAGCATTCTCTCCTCTACTATCTATAGAGAGCTATCTAAACACTCCCTATTAGCAGATAACATCTTTATAGAGAAACTTTGCTATGATTTTTGCATCTTTCTTTTAAAGGGCCTGAGCTTCCACCTATCTAGATATATATTCTTAAGCAACGGCCAGGTACTAGAATCTAAGATGGTTTAGCGGCATAAATATAATATCTACCGTTACTTGTTGCCATAAGGTAGACTCCTATATAGGATATATTACTTCTTCTTCCTATTCTAATTGTTATTCCTGGCACTATAGGTATAACCTAACATGCTATAATATCTAATTCCATAGTCCTGGCCACTAATATTAATTTAAGACCCTCTGGTACGTTCCCTCCTATCTATAATATCCACTTTAGTTGTAAAGGCTCTTAACAATTTCTTATTAAGTAGTCTTATTATTAACTACCCTCTGCATTAGCACGTTCTTAAACTGTTAGCGGAAGAGCTGTTAACTATGCACTAGAAACTTTAGTATATGCCATTTAAACCTTTTAAATTCCTTGGTATTTATTTCTTCTAGATATTATAAGGTTACTAGCCATCTTGCAATCTTCTGAGATTCCTCTAAATATAAGTCGTCTAGTAGCAGATCTACTTCCATTTTAAGAGGGCTAGCTATATATTCTAAGGCACTCAGCTTACAATTAATGAACTCTTTAATATCCTTAGTTGGCTTATTAAGTTATTTACTATTAGGCGGCTATTACAAAAGTCTATTAGCTAGGCTATTCTTCTTCCCTGGTATGTGTCTAATATTAAAGTCCTATAGCTAAATTCATGCTAGCTATCTTATTATTAAGGCTCTAGGTAAATTAGTAGCGGCACAATTTAGTTATATAACTAAGGTATTCGTATTTATCTCCACTATAAAGCGAACGCCATATAGGTACACGCAATACTTCTTTAATATATATAGCAACGCCCGATATTTAAGCTTTCCTAAATTATATTTCTGTTCCGCTTAAGACTAGATACCGCTCTTATATTAACATGGGTAATAATAACCTTGCACATCTAGTTATATAAGGCCGCACCCCCATCTATTCTTGCATCCGTTAATAGTAAGAATAATCAGCCCTGCCCCCTTACTATAATCTAGTTAAACTAGTGCGGGCGTAGTAGTAATTGCATGCTTTAGAGTCTTTATAGTAGTAATCTGCTCTATGCCCTATATAAATGGAATGTTTACTTATAGCAGTTAGAAGATTAGCTCTGCCTTAATTGCAAAGTCTTCTACCTATATTTAGTAATACACAACAACCCCTAGGAAAGCTTAAGCGGATGTGACGTCTTTACAGTCTCTCTAGTAAATAATCTTTGCAACTTTTAACTCTTCTAGATATTATCCTTTTCCATTATAGCGGTAACTAACTACTATAATTTCATCCTTGCAGAAGTAAGACTTTACATCTAAGATTGTATACCTAGCTTATTCTAAATCTGCAAGCACTCCGTCTAGCCATATAATATATTCTAGAATATATCTACGCACGCTTAGAAGACTCTCCTCTTTATTATACACTGTCTATAGACCTTTTACTATAATATTATCCAGAAACAGTAGGGTATAGTATAGGATATGTCGTTCTATGATCTTGGTGATTGTTCTTATAAACTAGGCTACTAAATTTGTGCCTTTTATAGGTACTATTGTTTGTTATAAAAGTCCTAGAGGTATTGTAAAAGCTATTAGGTTCCTGCTTTTAATATTAAGCTCTAACTAGTTATAGCTAGAGAAGAAGTCCACTAGAGATATAACCTTACACCCCACAAACTCCTTAGAAAACTTATTAGTATATAGTGGCAGATTTGCATCCCTAATAGTTACTTGGTTAATATTTATTGCCATATTTATTAGTTGGTACTTCTTGTGTTCCTTCTTACTTATAAGAAACTATAAATTCCTATATGGGCTTTTGCAATACTCTAGAGTCCCTTAAGCTAGTCGTTCTTATAATATACTTATCACTTCTCCTCATAGGGCCCTTGGTATAGGAAAGTTTGGTACTTACTATGCCTTATACGGCACGGTCTTAATCTTTAGTAGTGGAGTTACGTCCCTATTAACGCGGCCTATTTTAGAGAATTCCCATACTAAAGCCTCTTCTTGGTTAAACAATATAGCCTTAAGGATCTCTTGTTCTCTTAGCTGAATATCTCCTATAATTATACGCTCTAATTATTCTGGCTTTAGTTGTGCACTATAGGCCAGCTTAGTGTATTGTGGTTTAAGGAAATAGTTATACGGACCAAGAGGCAACCCTTAGATAGACGCCTTTTGTTAACATAAGGCCACCTCTTACTATTCTACTATACCTCCCATAACTGTTCTATCTAGTACTAATAAATTAACCAGGTAGACTTTGTCTGCCTTTTGTTTATACGTAGTTACTACATTTATGGCGTTTTGTTGGACCTTGCTCCGGTAGCCTTCCATTTATATTATAAACAGATCTATTATCTTTAACATTTGATATATAAGGGACCCAGCCTTTACCTTAAATACTGGCTTTTAATTCTTTCTTAAGTGTTTCTTTAGAATTTCCCTTAACGTTTTACTATTAAGCTCTCTCTATTTAATATTTTGTTTTTCTTCCTACTAATGGCTCTGCCTAGCGGATATCTAAAACGGTAAGCGTCTGTGTTAGAGCCGCACCTCTTTTCCCTACTCCTTAATCTTAATGTCCTCCTTATCCTAATACGCTAGGTTATAAACAACCCCAGATATGATCTTAGCGGTTACACTGGTTATACATTTCCTAAACTGTTGTCTATATTAATACCTTTATCTAGTTTAAAGAATATTGCATTCTTATGGGATGTTAAGAACCTTATTTTAACTCTGCCATCTTCTAATTAAATAATATAAGATACCTAACCTATTGCGGTTTATTTTATTGCCAGTCTAGCCCTTACTAACTATGGTTTACCAAGTATCACCTTATATAACATTTCCCCTACAGCAATAAATGTTGTAGATATTAAGATGTTACCTATTACTATAGGGACCGCATATACCAATCTAATAAACTTAGACTGAGTCCTATTGGCAGATGTTAGATATATACCCTATAGTTATAGGGGCAGGCTTAATATTGGTAAACTGTGTTATAGAGCCACGCTTTCCTTAATAAGGTTAAGGTCCGCTCTAGAGTTAATTAAGCACTTAGCCCTTCTATCTCCTATCTATACTTCTACCTTTAGGCACCGTCTTTAAAACCAGACAAATCCTACTTCTTGTTTAATCTAATCCACCTTAGCAGTTGTTAAGCCGGCTTAATTAACATAGAATGTTAGGTGTGCTGACGATACAGATACTTTAACGTCCTCTTACTTCTATTAGTAAGGCTCCACAAGAGGTAGTGGGAGAGGCTTAAAGAATAGCCTTGCGACCTTAGGCATGTATATAAGACAGTCTCTAACAGTAACTTTAATGGTTTTTAATAAGATCTTGTCCGCCATTACTGTTAGACTTAGAACATTTCCCTTTAGTATATCTATTATCCCAACTGGCTTTGGTTGTGGTGCTTTAGTTATTATTATTATATCCGCTATCTGCTCTGTCTGTCTTAGCTATTTAGTATAGTCCATTTCATTAATCTTATTATTATTTAGCGGTAGTTAAGGAGCCTGCTGTTGGGCCCATAGGGCGATTTGGACATATTCTCCTAGTTGTATATTTTAAACTACTACTGGTTGCTAACCAGACAGTTTTGGAGGCGGCTTTGTTACTCTTACTTCCCCTTATAGTCTCCTAAGATTATATAACTATAGCATAGGCTATGACTGGGTTGCAGCTCCTACCAAATTAATGTATATTAATTCTACTTGGTATACATCCTCCTAGGACTCGCCAAGTTCCTTCTTACTTTTAGCGTTACTTCTATCTATAAGCTCTACTAAAGCTGCCTTTAGTTAGACACCTATCCCTAAAGCATTAGGATTAATATTTACGTTCTGCCTTAGCCAGTCTTTAAGGAACTAAATCCGATTATTACTTAGTAAATATAGAATTATATTTCCTAGACGCTTACGTGTTCTAGAGCAGATTCGGTTGTTTTTATTTATATATATAAAACTACAGCAAACCAATTTCTAGAGCTGTGGACACTAATTAATAAAATAGTAGGAACCCCCGCATCTATAACACGTCTAAACTTATATTAGGTATGCGCTAAAGTTTCCTGGCCCTCTATACCTTCCTAGACCCGGCTTATATCGTTCTTATAGCGCTCCCTTATAGGGCGGCTGTGGCCTATTATTCAGCGCCGGTTTTAGGCCCATTTGTTCTTAATACACTAACGCTCTATTTAGGAGCTATATGTACCATATTAGATCTTGGCAAATCCTGTCTAGGAATAGCATTAAAGATATAACGCCTGCCAATTCAACCGTCCCAAGATTAAGCTTCTGGAGTTAATTAATAAGTTTCTCTAGTTTGGGATCTGCTTCTTAAGTCGTTTAATAGGTACTTGCCAACTTACTTAGCTGGGAGACTATAGGCGGTTAAAGAGCAGCATCTCTTTAGTTAGTTATAGCTGGTTACTAATTATAGAATTATCTAACTAGCTAACAAAGGCCTTGCTCCTTAGGATTTATTATTAATAGCCAATCTACGCCCTTATGCAAATTAAGCCTGTCTTCTATAGCTCTCTTTATTAGATGGAAGTTAAAGAATTCTTATCTATCCGGGTCGGCTCCTGTTTTAGTTATAGTATGCCTTTAATACTTAAATAGGAGTCCCCTTGCGAACCAGTACCCTTATTTACAGTTTTCTAAATTGCTAGCCTTAGTAACCTTTTAGGAGATTAATGTAAACTGCCTGCAGTATTCACATATACTGCTAGGTGGATTATTCCTGTACTGTAGTATATAAGCCTCTAAGAACTCTACCGTTTTGACTTGTTAAAAGTAGTTACTTCCTCTATAGTCTATCCTAAGCTTCTTTATAAGTTCTATCTAGTTTCTAATTATAAACTCCGGTAGGCTATGGATCTATATCCCTATCCAATAGTCGTAATACTCTAGAAGTCCTTAATGCTTCTTAGTATCCGTAATATAATGTTGGATATATAGTCGCTTATACTGTTCGATGAATTACAATATATTTTGTCCCGTAAAGTAAGGGGTCCTAGGAGTTCCTAGAGCCGGCATAGGCTGGGCTATAACATATACCTTATCTCGTTCCATTAGTGGTCCTATAGAAGGCGGCGGACCTACAGCTTCTTTAGAGATAGGTAGGTGGATATTATAACCCTTATCCCCGGTCTGTTAAGGGTTATTAGTCCCTAATGTTGCGGGGGTTAGGGTTAGTATCGTATGCCCTTGTTTAGGAGAGCTTCGCGGTTTAACAGGCTGCTTACTTTCCTCTCCCTTTCCAGCACCTTTACTATTATTATAGAATGGACCTAATATTCCTAACAATCCTTTTGCTGGTACTGTTGCCATTATTGCTATAAATTTAAAGGTAGCTCCTATAAATGTGAGAATAATTGTATAGGCTGTTGCAAATATAGTAAATAAAATGTAGAAGACTTTTCTCTGCCTTTCCTGGTATACCATAGTCCTCCCTTTTATCCTCCATCTTGCAGTACTACGTACTCGCCTTCCCATTGCCATTTGCCGACTGCCATTCCCGCACGGAGAGCTTGGCATATATTATTAATTTATTCCTGTGGAGGTAGCTGCGCACCAGTTATTAATATGTCCGTGCTTCTTCGCCTTCCTTTTTGCACGTCCTTCTGTTTTATAGCTCTAGATTGTTCCAGATCGTTCCTATACATTTCCTGTATATAGAGTACCAGACTTCTAATTTGAAGAGCTTGCCGTCGTCCCCACGTAGAATACCATAAAATATATAGGAGGGTACAACCACTCTTAGATAGGAAGTCACGGTATAGTTAGTCTGTTAGTTAGTCATAATCAGCCAGTAGGAAATCAGTCAGTAAGAAAGGAAGAAAAGAGTGTATTAAAGGAAAAGTATATGTCTATTGGTCCTGTCCGAGTTATTAAAGACTCTGGGGCTCTAGACCAATCTATATAAAACATGTAGAAGGCCTAGGCTCTCCCAAAGCTACGCTTAATCTAGATGTTAAATCCAGGGGCCAAATTACACCACTACAATAGCTTGGGTATATATTGTATTTTCTAACACTAGGAAGGTAGGGTGTTAGGTAGATTGTTACTAAGATATTATAGAGCAAAACTCACTAGAGCAAACGTTAAGGTCTAATACGTAAAGTATAGGTTTTCTAAGGAGAACAGATAGTAACTGCTTGTATATAGAACCTAAGGACATTACCCTAAACCCTATACTTAGCAGCTAAGTTTGCAGTTATCTAGAAGCAGGCCTAAGGTAAAAAAAATAGCAATATTAGGGATTAGCCTTAGAGTATGGCGTAGTAAGGCGGAATTAGCCCCAATACTCCCATTAGGACAATTTTCAACTTATATAATACTTACCTTAATACTTATACCTTGGCGTAGCCTTAAAGATATTATTTAGTAAATAGAAATTTGTCTAAATAAGTTAACGTATTCTACTACTTATCCGCCCATACTAGTTATCCGCCTACCCCAAAAACCTACCAAAAATCGGAAAAACTGCACCTTAATATCTTAATAACGGCTTAATAATAAATTCCAAATTTTTATAATTAGCCTTTTATATATATTTTAAACCTCTTATTAGATTTAAAAAGTAATCTATTAAGTAGCTCTAGAGATATTACAATTTAGCTTAAGATTAGAGGCTAAAACCTAATATCTTAATAACGGCCAGGCTTATTATACTAGAATTTTATTAAGAGTCTTAACGTAGGTATAAAAGGCTGATTATAAAATTTTAGAATTTATTATTAAGCCGTTGTTAAGATATTAAGGTGCAGTTTTTCCAATTTTTAGTAGGTTTTTAGGGTGGGCGGATAACTGGTATAGGCGGATAAGTAGTGTAGAAGGGTACGGTGCCCTCAGATAGAAGTCACTGTGCCGTCTATCAGTTAGTCAGTCAGTCGGTCGGTCGGTCGGTCGGTCGGTCGGTCGGTCGGTCGTAATCAGTCAGAATCAATCAGTAAAGCAGTTAGTAAGAAGAGAAGAAAAGAAAAGTATTCTGGTAGGTTCGTGATAATTAAGAAGGAGGGAAGCCGAAGGCTCTATAAATACAGGAAAACGCCAAGACACCAAGCATGGGACATTTTACCCCACCACAGTAGTAGAATACGTTAACGTGTTTTACCACTTAGTGGCCTACTCTAGTTAGTGGCCCATCTAAAAATATACCAAAAATCGAAAAAACCATATGTTGATATCCTAACAATGACTTAATAATAAATTTTAAAAATTTATAATTAGCCTTTTATACCTACTTTAAGACTCCTATTAAAGTTTTAGAGTAATAGGTCTAGCCGTTATTAAGATATTAGGTTTTAACTTCTAATTTTAAGCCAAATTACTAAATCTCTAAAACTACTTAATAGAATTACCTTTAAAATCTAGTAGAAGTCTTAGAGTAGGTATAAAAGGCTAATTATAAATTTTTAAAATTTATTATTAAGTCATTGTTAAGATATCAACATATGGTTTTTTTTTATTTTTAGTGTATTTTTAAGTAGGCTACTAACTAGGGTAGGCCACTAAGTGGTGAAATACATTAGTAGATTAAGTCTGGCTAAATAAGTATATTTATAACTAACTATTACCTAATAGTAATAAGAGTAATATAGTACTAGACGTTGCCACTATAAATAAGGAGGGTAGCCGACCTATACTAGACACACTCTTATAGGGTGGCGAATTCTATAAGAGGTAAGATAGTTGACCTAAGGTATAGTTAAGGTTGACTTAGATTGCAAAGCTGCGGGGCTAAGGTAGGCCTGCTTACTAAGACCCTATATAGCCACAGGTATAACAGTTAAAGGCCTACTTAGCGGCCGCTGTAAGTAAATTTTAATATTATAATTATATACTGTTTCGCACTAGCTAGGATAAGTAATCGCTCTAATTAGAAGTACTAACTAGGGTAGCGACCCTATATAAATTTATGCGCGACAGTAGATATAAGGCTAATAATAACTTACTAGGCTATTATAAGGCTCTTAGATTTGGATAAGACCGCTCTATAGGTATTGTAAGTAGTAAGGACTTAACAGTATTGCTATAGTAAAGGAATACTATCATGCGCAAAAAAAGGGCTCTTTATAGCTTGAGCATAAAGGCAATAATATAAACGTAATTTTTAGGTAGAAGAGGTCTTAGATATTTATAAATAGCTATAATATACGACTAATATAGAACTGTGGTAAACATTAACATATAGGCAGAAATAGAGTTGCTTAAAGTTAAAGTACCCTTATATATCTCGGTATGGAGGGTGTCTCGGCACGCAAGGAGGGACGTTACCCCTTATTTTCTTTATACCCCCCCTACCTTCCTCATATATATATAGCTTCTTTTTTTTATAGTTTAAATAGATAGAGTTCTTATTCTTAATCTGTATATAGACTTCCAATTAATAGCAAGCCTATAGTTGTAAAACTATCTAACTATAGTAGTCGCACTAAGGCGGGTTCTTAGCGGTTTTGCTAGTTCCTAGCACCTGCTAAAGAATTGCCTTAAAGCGCTATCTATATATAATGCATACTAAGTACAAGGGATGGCGGGTAGGAAAAGCGAATTAGCCACGTAGTAACTGCGTTTAATATTTGCGAATATTACAGGAGATCTTAGTATTATACGTTACTAAGATAGACATTGCCAAGCAATATATAGACGCTAGTATATAACCGCCAAATGTGCTACTCTACTCTAGGATTTAGTTTATAGTTTAAGGAACTAGTAGCGTATATATTATTGGAAAATTCCTTACTAACTTATACCTAAAAGTAAAATTTAGGCGTTTATATCTAACATCCCTCCCTATATATATTACGGCTGGCAGAAAATGGCAAAATACAGTAGAACTTGGCAGTAGTTATAGTTACGTAACCTAGATTGTATATACTTCAAGTAGCACTACTTATCTTTCCCTTTCCTTTCTTTAGCTTTAAATCCTCGTTAATAGACTACCAATTATACAGGCTAGCGCCCTTCCATTATAGTGCCCGTGCCTTAATTAACTAAGTCCGTAATAGTCGCTATACATATTAGTACCTTTAATAAAAGTAATTATTAATCTAGGCTTGTGTAATACAACCCTACGCGTCTTATATAACCAGTATTCTATAATTTACTTAGATTAATTAAAAGCTTAGCCTATAGTGGTGCGAAGCCTTATTATATAGGCCGACCCTAGCCTAGCAGTCCTAACTTTAGCCGTGCCTTTAGTTAACTAACTTAGCTCTTTAGAACTACCTATAGAAATCACTACCGTATAAGGGTATGGCCAAAGCAGGTCAGCCGCCCTCCCTACTAGTAGTGGCAAAGCGCACCTATATTATATTAAACACGCCCCCGGCGAGCCTAAATAGGATAATAGCGCTATATAGCTAAAGTACATATTATAATCTAACTAAGTACTTTATAGTTTCGTCTCTCCCAAGGCCCTATTACGCCTTAGATTAAATACTTAGGTATTAATATATAACTATATAGCTCTTCCTATCCATAAATTAAGTGCCTAAGAGTCTGCCTTTAGCGCTAATAACATTTTTAAAGCAGCTAGACCGCCTAGGCGGAGGCACGTATACAAATAAAGGGAGTGGCATTTTTATATATCTAGGCCTATTAGGTTACCTAAAGGGCCTCTTTAAGGTCTTCCATTATTCCCATACGTTTATATTAGCTTTTAAGTTTTTTCCCTAGGTTATTTAGCCTCCTAGCGAGATATAGATAGCCTTTAGGCATAACGTCGACCGCCTATTACACCACTTAAATAGCCTCTTCAAGGTCCTCTATCTTTCCCATACATTTATATCAGCGACTAAGTTTATTTCCTAGATTACTTAGCCCCCCTACAAGATCTAGATAGTCTTTAGGCGTAATATTAACTACCTACCGCGCTATCTAAATAATCTTTTTAAGGTCTTCCACCTTTCCTATATATTTATATCGGCGACCAAGTTTGGTTTCTAGGTTGTTTAGCCTCCCTATAAGATCGTTATCTATAGCTATTAGATATAGAATATAAAGATATATAAGATAAGCCTAATAAGCTATTTAGTACCACTCTTAAATCTCTATAGGCATAATTATGGCAGAAGCACTACACTACTTACTAGCTGCGTAGTGTGTTCTAAGCTTGCTTTTACAAGTTTAGCTCTAAGGGTATAGCGCAGCGCGGCTAACCCTAGGTGGCTTAATAAAGCCTCTTTACCACATTACGGTTTAAAGACGCGCTGCCTCCCCAACTTAGAAGATTTATAAATGCATCAATTATATAAATAATCTCCTTATAGATATCTCTTGCTTTAGTAATAATAAATTTATTATATAATGCCTTAAAGCATCCTACTTTTATAGTTTTTCCTCCCACTATTGGCTATTAGCCTTAGACGTTTTATTATTAGCTTTGACAACCCTTATTAAGACTTCTACAATCCCCTCTGCAATACTAGCCCTAATATTACTAAAAAGAATCCAAATTTAGTACAACAGTATTTACCATTCCGTTAACTAACAAAAAGTAGTATTACAGCTTACGACCTTCCTTTTCTCCTCGTTCTTAAAGCGTCTTAAAGCGTCAATTCAGATTACAGCCAATTAAGCTAAGACGTACTACTTAAACAACGTCGGACAATAGTTTTGAGATGCCGTGCAATCTAGAGAAACCCGTAAGTGGATTAAGAGAACAATTGACAAAGGGGAAGATATCTATGTTCTAGTAGCATATTATATATTGCTAGACGCTTAAATAATAGAATAGTTAGGAGGGCAAAGCACTACCGGTGGGAACTTAGCGATACTAGTATTGACAGCGCTAACAGTATTCAGCGTGGTTGTACCGTTTAGCAATATAGCAGATCCTAGGCTTAGTGGCTTTCGCGGTTATATAGAAGATAAGCAAAGACAGTTTATAGCGCCGGGCGAGCAGATATACGCAGTATAGTATTATAAGGTCCGTTATAGATGGTTTGCGGGCAACAAAGTTAATAAAATAACGCTTACGAAGAAAATATAGTGGGAAAGGTATAACATGCCGAGGTATCTCTAAAGCGAGATTAAAAACATAATTAAAGTGGAGCTAGAGAATAACAAGATTGTATTAGAAGGCAACTATAACAAATACGCAATAGAATCTAGAGAGGTTTTTATATCCAACAAATATATCAACACAAATAGTACTAAGCGTAAGACAGCAATATAGCCTATAGATAGCCATATGGAGTCCAACCTAAAAAAGAGTTATCTAAGTTCCGAAGGAAATTAGGCAAATATTATCTCTTTAAAAAGACCTAGAGAACCCTCGCCGTATAATAACGGTCCTAGAAAGGCTCTAAAATGTCCTTCTAAAAGTCAACCTAAGAGTAGATCTAAAAGCGAACCTAAAAGTAAACCTAAAAGTAAACCTAAAAGCGAACCTAAAATCGAACCTGAAAGCGAGCCTGAAAGCGAGCCTACCAACTATAGTAGCAGTAAAATTAATAGGGATAATGGCCCCTTAGTTGGCGACGCTGTAAGCAATAATATAAACAAACACGTTATTAAACCTGGTTAGTATTAATAAAACTTACCTTTGCAAAATGTCCTAAAGAGATATAAAGGAGGTCAATACGGCGTTTAATAACGTCCATATGCCATCTAGTACAATTACAGCCCTTAAAGATATTACGCTCTTATTTCGCCATTTAGGTGCTTTTATATATAGGATCCTATCTAAATTCTCTCCCCTATCTATTCTTCTATATGGTCTACTAGGGATAGGAAAGACTATGCTTATTAAGGCATTAGCAAAGTACTTTTAATATACAATAGTCTTAGTAACTGCTACGAATATTAACCAAAAATTTGTTAAAGAAAGCGAAAAAGTAATTTAAAAGATGTTTGCCAAGGCGCGCCTAAATTATCCATCTATTATATTTATTAATAAGGCCGATAATATATTTACCTCACAATTAGCCAGGACCTATAGATGTTATACTAGATATCTAAGTTAGTTCCTAATGGAAATAGAGGGTATTTATTGCGATGGGACTAAAAGCCCTATTATAATAGCAGCTACTAATAGACCTTTTAATATTAATAAAGCAATCTTGCGCTATCTAGGCTAGTATATCCTAGTCAATGTTTCTAATGCTAATATAAGGGAGGAAATCTTGAAAATCTATTTAAAAGGTAAAAAGCTGGCATAGGATATCAATATTTATAAGCTTGCAAACACCACCCATAACTATACTAGATTAGATCTAAAGAATTTAGTCCTCTTAGCCGCGCTTATAGCTATATAAGAAGAGATTAATAGCGCTAATAGATTAAGAAATACCCCAAAAGCGGCCTCGCCAAGCCTAGCTGTAATGTAATATGCTATACGCCGTATACTTTACAGATCGCATTTCTCGTAAGTAAAGTAAGAGAATACTTTATCTCCTATTTTTAATACAGTTAAGAAGATCCGCAATTTCTATATAAAATTTAGAAGTAACGCAGAGATAGACAAAGTTGCAAGTCAATTAACAAGATTTCAATATTGAATTAAGTTAAGTGCTAGGATTTAATTAATTTAACCAATTAAGGATTTGCTGGGTTTTTAATTTAATTAATTTAGAAATTGTTATAAGACCTTATAGGAAATACTACGGTAGACCTATAATTAGGCTGGGTATATAGGTAGAATAAACAATAAGACTTAATTATGTGGAGTGTGCCCAATAGATTAACTCTAGTGTATTTTAAGATTTACTATAAAGAGAAAACTATTTACGGTAGTGACTATAGATCTTTAAATATATAATCTATTTAAACTATTAAGCCTTTTATACTATAATAGATATAGGGAGTTATAAATAGGTTTATTAGATATACCTAATATCTTTTGCCAAAAAACGTAAGCCTATTAACGCCTAATTTGCCTAAAAAGACCAGTCCTTTTGGCGAAGCCAAATAGGATATATTTTATCGGTTAATAGAGCCGTATAGTATAAGTATAGATAATTAGGTCGAAATTCGGGCACAGACTAGCGCTAGTAAAAAAGGGTAGATACGTTAGAATATTACTAAATACTAACTACTGGGGGGCAAAGTCTATATAATAGAAATAGTGCTTTTTTTCTAACTATGCATAGATCTACCTTCTAGCGGTAATGTAGTAAGGAGGCTTTATAAAGCCACCTCTAATTAGCCGCAATACCCCACACCCTTTTAGCTAAACTTTATTACTAGTTAGAACTCGCCGCGCGGCGAGAAAATATTACACTACCCCTACTATAATTCTGTGCCTATAGAGATTTAAGAGTAACTCTCTAAGCAAGTTGTCTGGCTTATATAGCTTATCTTTATATTATATAACCGACAACCATAGATAATAAGACTGACTTTAACACGTTTTTACTTAAGAATATTAAGCGTATTAGCGCAGTAGCTGGCAAAGATAAGAATCTTAAGGCAAAGCTATATATGTACTATGCTAAGTTAAAAATTAAGCTATTCTAGCGCTGGGGACAAATAGAAGACCTTAAAGAAGCGATTAAAAAGGGGAGGTGGGCTATTATAGAGATATAAGAAGAGTACGAAGCCTTTATAGGGAGGCTAAATAACCTAGGGGTTATGCTTAAAAGCTAATATAAATACATAGGAAAGATAGAAGACCTTAAAAAGGCCCTTTAAGTGGCGCAGTAGGCAGTTAATATTACGCCTAAAAACCATCTAGATCTTATAGCCTAGCTAAATAACCTAAGAGCTAAACTTAAAAGCTAATATAAATGCACGGAAAAGATAGAGGACCTTAAAGAAGCCATTTAAGTGGCGTAGTAGATGGTCGACGTTATGCCTAAAGACTATCTAGATTTTATAGCTATACTAAACAATCTAGGAAATAAACTTAGTCGCTAATATAAACGCATAAAAAAGATAGAGGACCTTGAAGAGGCCATTTAAGTAGCGTAGTAGGCGGTTAACATTAAGCCTAAAGACTATCTAGACCTTGTAAGGGGGCTATATAGCCTAGAAACCAAACTCTATTGCCAATATAAATATATAGGAAAAATAGAGGACCTTAAAAAGGCTATTTAAGTAGCGCGGTAGGCGGTTAATATTACGCCTAAAGACTATCTAGATCTTATAGCCATGTTAAACAACCTAGGGGTTATACTTAAAAGATAATATAAACGCATGGGAAAGATAGAAGACCTTAAAGAAGCTATTTAAGTGGCGTAAAAAGCGGTTGATATTACGCCTAAAGATTATCTAGATCTCGCAGCTATGCTAAATAACCTAGGAAAAAAACTTAGTCGCTAATATAAATATATAGGAAAGATGGAGGACCTTAAAGAGGCTATTTAAGTGGTATAGTAGGCGGTTAACGTTACGCCTAAAGACCGTCTAGATCTTATAGGGAGGCTAAATAGCCTAGAAACCAAACTCGGTCGCTAATATAAACATATAAAAAAGATAGAGGACCTTAAAGAGGCTATTTAAGTAATATGGCAGGCGGTTTATATTACGCCTAAAGACCATCTAGATTTTATAGCCTAGCTAAACAACCTAGAAACTAAACTTAAAAGCTAATATAAATGCACAGGAAAGATGGAGGACCTTAAAAAGACTATTTTTATAGTGTAGTAGGCGGTTAATATTACGCCTAAAGGCCATCTAGATCTTATAGAGAGGCTAAATAACCTAGAAAACAAACTTGAAAGACGATATAAATATATAGAAAAGATAGAGGACCTTAAAGAGGCTATTTAAGTAGCGCGATAGGCGGTTAATATTACGCCTAAAGACCATCTAGATCTTATAGGCTGGCTAAATAACCTAGGAACTAAACTTAAAAGCCAATATAAATATATAGAAAAGATGGAGGACCTTAAAGAGGCTATTTAAGTAGCGTAGTAGGCGGTTAATGTTACGCCTAAAGGCTATCTATATCTTGCTAGGAAGCTAAATAACCTAGAAAAAAACTTAAAAGCTGATATAAACGTATAGGAATAATAGAAGACCTTAAAGAGGCCCCCTAGGTAACCTAATAGGCCTAGAAATATAAAAATGCCACTCCCTTTATTTATATATATACCTCCACCTAGGCGCTCTAGCTACTTTAAAGTTAGGGGGACGCTGTAAGGGATCTTTTGGCGGGTCGCCAGGGCTAGCCTTCGGCTAGGCCTTGGCAGCTCCTTATAAGTCCCTTGGGCTTACAGCCCTTCCCTCCTTATCGGTTTGTCTCTGTACTTAGGCTATTGCCTACCCTCATTACTATATCGTCCTCTCTTCCATCGACTCTCCGTGACTCATGCTCGGCTTGCCTGCTCCCTACCGTACACCTGGGCAAACATGCCTCACAGATGCTAAAAGCGCCTATAATCTCTTAGCGAAGGCTATAAACCTACTACCTTATATTTATAATAGATCCCTAAACCAGTAGGACCAATAGTATATTATCTTACACTTTTCTAAACTAGCTATAACTGCTTACTCTTTTGCTCTCTAAATAGGTAAAGGGCCTAGAGCAGCTTTAGAGGTACTAGAGTAAGGATAGGGAGTAATCCTTAGCCTTTTTATAGATGATCGAAGCGACACCTTTAAACTAAAGGCGGCCTATCCCTAGCTATATGGGCAATATAAAAGTCTTCGCTTAAAAGTAAATAAGCCTGCTAAAAATATTACAAATAACCATATACGGAGGACTACTTTAATAAGCCGATTAGAAGTAATTATAAAGCTTAAGAAATATATATAAGATATCTAGCAACTTCCTAGGTTCGGCCTATTTTATAAAGGTTTTACCACTAAGCAGATATAGCATTATTCTATAAAAGGTAGTATTATAGTGGTGAACATCACTGACCTTAGGAGCGATGCTATTATTATTACTGCTAATATGTCTAAGGTCCTTCCGCTTCTAGATTTAAGCGCATGTAAAGCTAAGGGCTAGATTAATTAGGACCTTATTACGATTTTATTAAGTGACTAAGGCCGCAAAAACAAAGCCTACCTTTAATTTTTGTTATAGCTATGGCGCGGGTATATAAGGCCTATATTAGACAAGCTTTATTACTATATATAGCCTTCTGCAGAAGACCTACTAAGGGTTTAGTAGATTAGAACCAGCTCTACTAGCTCCTTCCCTTTCTATTTAGCTGGCGATATCTCTACTAGACTAACGGAAAGTATATATTACTAGGCTATTTTATCCTACACGCCGACAATTAAAGCCTTTTAATATGCCTAAAAGCGTACCAGGACCACTACCCTATCTTACTACAATCCTTAAAAAGCAGCTATTATAACTATACCAAAAACCCCTAGTGCAAAGAATCTTTTAGGGACGAAAGCGGAGAGATTTAAAGTTATAGCGGCTATAGGGCCTTCTATTTCCACACAGACTCTAAAGTACCTAGATGTTATAAGCGCCATAACTTAACTCTAGGAGTGTAATATTGCCTACTTCGCCTGCCACGGGGTATTAGATCTAGTTGACCCTTCTAGGAGTAGCCTAATACTATAAATGGCTAGGAAATTTACCCAAAAGCTAAGGCAGGATATACTAAATATTTATAAGGTATCTTAGGCCTACCTCATATAGGCGGAGATTGTATACCTCTTAGCCTGCTTGACCGCGTATAACTAGGCGATAGAGCTTTTAGACAAAGTGCTCTACATTATTAGTGGGTTCCAGGTTGCTGTCTAACGATAAAGTATGTATAAATATTGCGAAGTCATTCTACTCTAAACTTAGTTAAGGTAAAACTACAAGGTACAACGACAATAGGGCTATTGCTTTAGCATTATATAAAGCTATTATAAAGATTTGGGAAAGTAATAAGTACTAGAAGCGGCCGCTGCTCTAGGCGCAGTATATACATTTTAGGGTATAATCTAGCAAAGATATTATTAGCGCCAAAGGTAGGCTCTTAGGCACTTAATTTATGGATAGGAAGAGCTATATAGTTATATACTAATACCTAAGTATTTAATCTAAGGCGTAATGGGGCCTTGGGAGAGACGAAACCGTAAGGTACTTAGTTAGATTATAATATATACTTTGGCCATATAGCGCTATTGTCCTATCTAGGCTTGCCAGGGGCGTATTTAATATAGTGTAGGTACGCTTTACTACCACTAATAGGGAGGGCGGCCGACCCACTCTAGCCACACCCTTATTTTCATAGCGTTCCCTAGATATTAGCGCGGTTAAAGCTATAATCTACTTTATAAAGGACGTTTACGCCTAAGCGAGCAATAAGCTAGCAATAAGCCGATTTAAGCAAATACTTTTAAAGATCCCCTCTCCTACCTATACCTCCTAACCGACTACATTTTATATTTCTATATCCTTCTATATCTAGCTTATACTACCACTCTAATAATACGCTTCGTTACTCCCCTGGTCTTTAACCTATTAAAATAAAGGTTACCTCCTCGTCTTTACCTCCACCATTTACCCCCTAACAAGCCGCGGTTCCACTACATTAAAGACACTAAAAGGAATGTAGCACTTGGCCTAGCCAAGGCGACATAGTTCTAATAAAATTTATTAGCCCTAACTACCTAGATATCGCTATAAACACAGGCTAAAGCTTATTAAACTCCTAAGCGACCTAGAGCATAACAAGGCGTTTAAGGAGGTAGAGGGTTTAAATATAATAGGTAGTGTTTTTAATTCTAACTAAGAAGAGAGCGACCGCACTACTATAAATATAGAGCCAAAACCTAAGCTATGGAGTGCTTATACGCAGGCTAGGTGCTCCTAGTAAATATATAATTAAAGGTAAAAATAGAAGAAGTTAAGGTAAAAGGCTTACTAGGCTAAGAAGTAAGCTAAGCAGTATACGGAATAAGGGGATTTAGGGGATTTTTAGGTGTTGTCTCCAAGTAAAGTAATAGGTACTATAGTAGCAAAAGAGCTATTATGCAAGACTTTGACGGAAGTAGCTAAAGAGATAATAATATCGTATTATGGCTTGGACACCATATACTTATATAACAAATATCCTTAATTCTATATTATACTACAACGTATATCTAGAGTAGTAGTTCGCTATTACCTTATACCGGGGAGTAAAACACCCCAGCTTAACTATCTCATTACCTTTTTGCCAAGGCTTACTCCTTTATTAGCTAAGTCCTTAACTTTTGGTACTAGCTTATGCTAATCCTATATTATATCTTATCTGCTTATAGATACCTTGCCCTATATTAGCTGGTAAATATTAAAGCATAGTAGCGGTTTAATTACTTCAGATAATATTCTACCAACGTAATAATATAATACCTTCTAATAAGGGTCGTCTTTACGTCGCCCTTTATGCTTGTAGTGGTAATCCTACTATACCAGATGGAGAAGACAAGTAAGTAACGCCGGAACCCTTACTCCTCTTAGGTGTAATATAAGCAAGCATAAAGGCAGGATTAAAGGCTCTTTTATAGCAGTATTATATTATGGCTAATATTATATTAATAACGAGGTATTACTAGGCTCTACTAATTAGGCCGAAGACTAAAGCCGAAGGCGGAATAGGCATATAATATTACGTAAAGGAAAGGCTAATACAGACTAGGGAAACAGAGTGGTACTAAAGAGCGTAATACCTCTCTTACTCCAACCAGTATGCTATTTATCTGCATTATAATTAGTAAAATAGAGGATAGGGATCGGCCCGTAAATATATTAAGCTGCGCGCACATCCCACCTAAACAGGCTTAGACCCTTCTTCTTTAGGTTAGACATTATGTATATTTAACTTATATGCATCTGCATCGCGAAAATTAAACTTTTAAAATGCAACTTCTAACGTATTTCACGGGTGAGCTGGTCAAACGGGTAAGCTGATCACTTTAAAAACACACCAAAAAATGGAAAAATCACACTTTAATATCTTAACAACCACTTAATAATAAATTTTAATAATTTAAATTTAGACTTTTATATATGCTCTACAGCCTCTATTAAA
>Ga0307507_10000645_pt1 | contig 75344 bp, 28 predicted proteins | sample 7_EM_MG_FD_207223 | JGI IMG/M metagenome (GOLD analysis project Ga0307507, IMG submission 207223) | Populus trichocarpa ectomycorrhiza microbial communities from riparian zone in the Pacific Northwest, United States - 7_EM | ecosystem: Host-associated > Plants > Roots > Unclassified | place... | reverse complement strand
CAATCTAACGCTTTTGAATCTGAACTGAAAGTCCGGCAGAAAGAACGCGTTCCTTCCCGATTTGACACGCGTCTGTGGCTCTACGGGTTGCACGGACGTGTGCAATCTGAAGCCTTTAGATTGATCTGGAGTTTAACTAAGGAGCTTCAAGCTCCTTATTTGAACTGACGCCAAGACCTCAGTTCAGATTCTATATATGGTAAAGTGCGCCTAGTTTTAGCGTGTTTTTTGGGCGGTCAGAGAAACATCAAAAATTTGTAGCTGAAGTTAAGTTGAACTGAAGTTCAACCGAACGTTCGCCTCAGAATCAGATTGGAGCTCCAGATCAACTCTATTCTAAACTGAATCTAAGGCCTCCAGATTGCAACCGAACGTTCCCTTGGTTAAATTGCGTGTTAAGTTAGTTAATTGCATGTTAAGTTAGTTAAATTGCGTGTTAAGTTGGTTAATTACGTGTTAAGTTAGTTAAATTACGTGTTAAGTTAGTTAATTGCATATTAAGTTGGTCGAATTGCGTGTCAAGTTGGTTAATTGCGTGTTAAGTTAGTCAATTGCGTGTTAAGTTGGTTAAATTGCATGTTAATTACGCGAAACGCGAAAATTAAAGTCTACTTAAATCTCATCCTGCGAATATTTTCCCGATGAGGTTAGCTATGCCAGGTCGTATAAGGGACAGAGTACCTATATAAAGAATTACTAATAGGCCTAGCGTAGGGACGCCTAAAGTAAAGTGGTTAGAAGAACTGGAATAAGAGGAGGACCTAGATATTCCAGTTAAATTTAAAAAAAGATATACCAAAGGATATTATAATGTAGCAATAATAAGGTACTTTCTTATAGACAAACTATACACACTAAACCAGTTATACGGAAAGTGGTATAGGTAGCGACATAATAATAAATAGGAAGACTTTTATATATAGCTAAATAAAAAAGTTGTCTAAGACTAACCTATTACTAAAAAACGTATAAGTTATATTAAAGGGGCGTTAATTATAATGTTAAGGAACCTAGAAGAGGGATCTAGGGACTAGAGAAGTAAATAATAAATCTTAATACCCGCAGCAGAGATACCAGTAGTTAAGTTAACCAGGTATAGGTTTAAACTTAAGGATAAATACGAGCTAAGAGTTAACCTAAGTCACCTAGCGTATTATACGTTATTGTGGATAGCTTATATAGATGACGTGTGCAATATATATAAAGCACCAAAAGATAGGAACCAGAAGTACTTAGTAAGAATATATTAGGCACTAGAAGAAAGGCAGTTTAAGGACGCCAAGTATATACATAGATGGCACCTAGTAGAAGTATAGAGTTAAGAGGACTTAATACTTTAACTAGAAAGATTCCTTATAAAAGAATACCTAGATAGATAATAGTGGTAGAAGTGTCTAGAGAACACTTGTCTATAGCATATAGAGGAAAAGAAATAAACTAAGTATTAGCCTAAGTTGGACTAAGTATAAGCAGGATCTAGCAGCTAATAGTTAAGAAAAGGGGAGGCCTATAGGATTAGAGGGAACTAGTGGTAGAGCCTTAAACCTTTAAGGGAATTTAAGAACAACACCTAAATTTAAGAGTTAAGTGGCAAGATTAACAGTTTAAAGCACTTATAGACAGTGGAGTAATAAGAAACCACATATTACTAGCAGTAGTAGAAAGAATAGGATTACCACATAGATAAAAGGAATACCTATATCTACTTATAACAATTTTAGGAGATCAGATAGCCTATAGAGAAGGCATTATTAATCTTAAAATAGGACCTATTTAGTTAACTATTAAAGGAAGACCAGTTAGAATGTCTTTTAATATCTTACTATTAGGAAAAGATAAGGCGATACTAGGAATGCCTTAGTTATAGGAATACAATTTAAAGATTGATTGGGTTATAGGTTAGGTTAATATTAGAGATACTTAATAACGCAAAGTGCGATAACAAACTAAGTTGGTATAGTACTAGGTTGGAGCAACGTATAAAGAGACTAAGTAAGGCTTAAGTTATATACTAAAGAGATACTATAAGTATAGTAAAAAGTTATAGTTACTAAAAAGTAAAAAGCTGTTAGAGTATGCAGCATGGGACTATAAAATAGAATTAAAAAAAGGAATAAGTTTAAGGTTCTTTCTAATTTACAAGCTCACTAAAACCAAGTTAGTAGCGCTTAAGGAGTTTATCTAGGAGAACTTATAAAAGGGATATATTAGACTATTACAGTTATTAGCAGGATATCCAGTATTATTTATCCCAAAGAAAAATAGAAAACTTAGGATGTATATAGACTATAGATAGTTAAACAGTATTACTAGGAAGGATAGGTATTCTTTACCCTTAATTAGCGAAATCTAAGACAGGATAGGCAGTGCATAAATCTTTATAAAGATAGATCTAAGGTAGGCGTACCATTAGATTAGGATTAAGGAAGGCGATAAATAGAAGGCAGCTTTTAGGTCAAAGGAAGGACTATATAAGCCATTAGTTATGCAATTTAGGCTTATAAACATACCAGCAATATTCCAGAAGTGAATTAACAGTATATTAGGAGAATACCTTAATAAATTTGTTATGGTATATCTTAATGACATTATTATCTACTTAATAAGTAAGGAAGAATACGGAGAACACGTTAAATGGGTCTTAAGGAGACTATAAGAAGAATAGATGCCAGTAGCAATCAAGAAATGCGAGTTTTTACAAGAAAGACCAATTTTGTTAGATTTATTATTAAACTAGGAAAAATTAGTATGGACCCAAAGAAGATAAAAGCTATAGTTAGTTGGCAAGAACTAGAGAACGTTATATAGTTAAGATTATTCCTAGGGTTTTGTAACTACTACAGGAGGTTTATAGCATAGTGGTTAAAAAGTATTAAGCTATTTATATAATTAACAAAGAAAGAGGAACTGTAGGTATAGGAAATAGAATAAAAGAAGTTGTTTACCCAGGAACCAGTTCTTAAGATCTATTAACCAAAGCTAGAGACGGTTATTAAGATAGATGCATTAGACTTTGTACTAGGAGCATATTTACTATAGAAGCATTAGGACGCATAGTATCTAGTGGCGTACTATAGTTAGAAGATAATACCACTAGAACTAAACTATAACATCTACAATAAGGAGTTATTAGGTATAGTTACAGCACTTAAGAAATAGAGAGCATTCTTACAAGGAATAGAAAAGCTATTTATAGTTAAGACAGATTATAAGAACCTTATAGGATTCCTAATAACAAAGGAACTCAACTAAAGATAGGTTAGGTAGGCGGAAATGCTTATAAAATACCATTTTGAGATTTAGTATACTAAGGGTATAGATAATACATAAGCAGACGCTCTAAGTAGAAAGGCTAAAATATAAAATAATAAGAAGCTATTAGGGGCTTTACTATAAAAGGACTAAGATAGATTAATTAGGTATAATTACCTAAAAATTATAGCAACTAGAGAAAGTTAGATCTATAAATTACTAGAGAGTAATTGGATATAGAAGATCTAAAAAGTATAGGTAGAGGATTTAGACTTAGAGTAATATAAAAACAGAGAAGTAATGTATGTGCCTAAGTCTATTATAGAAGAGTTTATAAAAGAGTTTTATAAAGGAATAACATAAGGACATAATAGAGCTATAGGCTTAGTATTAAGACTTTAAGAGGAATATATTACTTAAGGAATCTAGGGACTAGCGAGACAAGTTATAAGAGAATATTTAAATTGTTAAAGAAATAAACCAATAAGGTATAAGCTATATGGAGGGCTATAACCTATTAAAATACCAGAAAGACTATGGGAGGTTATATTATGGGACTTTATTATTAAGTTACTAAAGTTAAAAGATCCTATTACAGGGCAAGATTATAATGCAATCTTAGTAATAGTAAACAAGCTTATAAAGTGGGTATACTTTATAGTATATACAGAAGAGATATTAGTAGAGGATGTCGCTAGAATCTATATTAAGGAAGTATTTATAAGACACAGAGTACTAAGTAAGATTATACTAGACAGAGATCCGAGATTTATAGCAGTATTTTAGGAGGTATTCTTAGCGGAATAAGGAGTTTGTGTAGTAACCTTAATAGTATATTATCCGCAGACGGATGAATAGATAGAGAGATTAAACTAGTATAAGGGCGCGAAGAGGCTTTGGGGAAGATTCGAAGGAATAATATAAATTCTATCTAAATCTAAGGGTATATAGCTCTTGCAGAGTACAAGACGTTGCGTAAAGAAGAGAAAGGAATATAGGAAACTTATAACTAAATATTCGTAGTCTTGGCAGTAGACGCGTAGGCACAAGCCTACGCGGATTTTAATAGGTTTTAACCAAATTCCATTATATTAGTGGAATTTGGTGGAGACTGGTGGAAATTAATTAAGTTAGCGGAATTTAGTAGAATTTAATTAACTTGGCAGAATTTAGTAGAATTTAATTAAAGCGTTAAAATTTATCTGTTAAGTGTTTCACCGAGACATTCCTACTATAACTGGGCTAGTCCTGTTATAGTACCCCCCCCTTTGGCCGAAGGTCCAAAATAATTTAATTTAGTTAAGAATTTATAACTTATTGCCTTATAAGCGTTGTGATATGGTTTAAGTTCTTTTTAATTTTAAGTTTCCTGCTATTATGTTTCGTGTCTTTATGTTAGGTGGTAGTTGTTTGCCTTTATGTTATATCTATCTAGCCAGAGCAGGCCGCGAAGGATGGTCTTTATAGAATTCTTTTACTAGGGAAGGCGCGTCGGCCTTAACCTATTTATAGGTTTCCTAGGTTTGTGTTTTATATCCTTTTCACTTAATAAGAAGTTTAAATCGTTTAGATCGTGTTTTCCATTGCATATTATTAATTAAGTTAATAAAGTATAAACCGTTGCCGTTGTTAACAATTATAGGAAGTAGCGGCGGAATTTCGCGAGTTATAGGATTATCTCTTAAGGGTTGTAGTAAGCTTATATAAAACATCAGGTATATTTTTATTTTAGTTAGCAGTTTAAGCTTATAGGCGTATAGGCTTAGTTTCTTCTTAATTTGGTATAGGCCCGCGAACTTCCAATTAAGTTTCTTTAAAGGCCGTTAAGTCTTTAGGTTTTGTATACTTAGGTAAGCTATATTACCTTCCTTAAAGTCCTATGCGGGAGCTTATCTTTTGTTTATATGCTATTTCTATAACGTTTAAGCGTATATTAACTTACTTTGTAACAGTTCCATTAACTGCTTTATTTAATTAGTAAAGTTATACACGTTAATTAACTGGATCCGTTTAATTGTGGGTTCTGTTATGTTAATATTAGGTTATAGCTTAAATCTAAGTTAAGGGTTTTGTCCGTAGGTCGCGTAGAATAGTGTTACGCCTATTAATACATTTATTGTGTTATTCATAGTAAACTTAGCTAAAGATAGCCATTTTTCCCAGTTGTCTTGCAGGTAGGAGCAGTATATTTATAAGTATTATTCCATAATTATGTTTGCAATTTCTATTTAACTATCTATCTCTAGATAAAACGCAGTTAAGAGTTATATTTAAATACTTAATTGTTTATATAGAGCTTGCTAGAAGTCTAAAACGAACTAGCTTCCGTGGTTAGATATTATCGTGTTAGGAAGTCTATATAGCTTAAAGATATACTTAATAAAACATTCGGCTACTAATATTATATTAATCGAGTCCATAGGAATTATATATCGCATTTTTATAAAACGGTTAACTACTACCATAATATTCATAAACCTATTACTACTAGGCAAGTTAACTATAAAGTCAATTAAGATATCGCGCCATCTTTATATTAGGATTGGTAGCGGTTAAAGTACTCCTTGCTTCTTTATATAAGAGGTTTTTCCATATACATACATCCTGCATGCTCGAACGTATTTCCGTATATAGTCGTATATTATAGGCTAGTAATATACTCGTTAAACAATCTTATAGGTCTTTATATGGCCAGGATGTCCTACTATGGGGGAGTTGTATATAAATTTAAGTATCTTAAATTGTAAAGGTTTGGAATTTGGAGCTACTATCTTCTATTAATAGTATAATTAATTGTTTTAAATTTCGCATTTAGCGAGTGTAATATCCTTATACTGTCTTTTTCTAGTTTAGATCGCCTTTATTATATCTACTATCCATGTATTGTTCTTATATTTGTATTTTATTAGCTTATTAATTTCCATTTCCTATTTATCAACTTCTGATTTATTCCTATTAAGTTCCGTATTTTGAAATATAGGACGTAGTTTTTTAAAACGTTTAGGGGGCAGTAAGATCCATAATTAATTTATAATCCGTTTATTTAAGGCGTTCGCAGGTAAGTCCTGTGATTATTATATTAATGCGTTAGGCTTTTAATTGAGTTTGCCCGGTTAATACGTAATCTTAAAGTTAAATTATAAGAGGTATTTGGCCCAACGAATTTGGCGCTATGTTAATTGTTTTATAGTTATAAAGTATTATAGGTTCTTATGGTCCGTTAATATATATATTAAAAACAATAATCCTTCTAGCTTAGGACGCTATTATTTAAAGCATCTAATAATTATAAGCAGTTCCTTATTATATATCTTATAGTTTAATTTAGTAGGGGCGAGTTTCTAGGAGAGAAAGGCTACTGGACATAGTTCGCCATTCTTATTATATTGCGATAACACTCCCCCTAGCGCATAATCTGATGAGTCCGTTTCAACAATATATTTAAGGTTAGGGTTAAAGTAAGCAAGGATTAGAGTAGTTATAAAGCAATATTTTAAGTTATTAAAAGCTCATTCGCATCTAGCAGTCCATTTAATTTTTATATTTTTCTTTATTAGGTTTACTAACAGCTAAGTAACTTCTAAAAAGTGGTTAATAAATTATTAATAGAAATTTGCAAATCCTAGAAATCCTTAAATGTTCTATATATTGCTAGGGCTTTTCTAGTTTACAATTATAGCGACTTTCTTAGGGTCCATTTTAATTCCGTCGCGGGATATAATTAAGCCTAAGTATATAACCTCAGACGCGTGGAACTTGTATTTCTTAATATTGTATTATAAGCCCGCATCTTATAAGCGTTTAAGGACCATTCTAACGTGTTTTTAATATTTAGAAAGCGAGGACGAGTAGATTAAGATATTATTAATATACACGGTAATAAATATATTAAGGAATTTACGAAGCGTATTATTAATATATTGCTAAAATGTACTGGGACTGTTCTTTACGCCAAACGGTATTACTAGGTATTTAAAGAGTCCCTATTATATATAAAAGGCTGTATACTTCTCATCTCCCTTATATATACGAATTTTATTAAAGGCAGCGATTATGTCAAGCTTTATAAAGTACCGTGCCTTTACTAATTAGTTAAGCGTCTCTTAAATTAAGGGAATTGGATATCGGTTTCGAATTATAATTAGGTTTAGAGCTTAATAATTAATATAGAATCTTAAGCCTCCTCCTAGCCTTTTAATAAATAGCATAGGTAAGGTAAATAGAGATTAACTAGGGCAAATAAATTCTTTTTCTAGATGCTTATTAAGGTATTATCGCATTATAAGCAGTTCTTCTTGTAATATGCTGTATAGCGGACTGAACTTTGGTGTTATACTAGGCTTAAGTTCTATTTTAAAATCGTGCTTCTCTTAGTGTGGGGCTAGTTAGTCTACAAATTATTTTTCAAACTTGTTAATTAGGTTATGGTACTCTTTAGGTATAAAAGGTTAAGGATTGGGATACTATTTTAGTTCTAGTGCTTTCTTAATATCTTCTATAGTTATAGCAAAGATTTCATAATCTCGTCTTTTTGCTAACAAGATAAAAGGCGCGGCCTATATTATACGGATTTTAAGAGGGTTTAACGTAATATCTTTACATTCTTTACTATAATCAGCAGTTGTAGATTTATTGTATTAGCTTAAGGTTTATAGCAAGGGTAATTTATATTATATTAAATTTAAATAGTTATGTGCATATTTATAGAGCAAATGGTTTTTTAAGTAATGACTTTAGCAGTAGGTTATACAGAACTTTAGTATTTCTTTAACCTAGCTAATTAAAGGGTTGTGTCGTTTTAGCTATCTATGTCTAAGTATTATCTTATAGTGCTTTAAGGGTATTATAAACAGGGAAATATATTTAAGGTATTTACCTATCCGCAATTTTATAAGATCGTAGTGCGTTATTTCGCTATATATTAAGGGTTTGCCATTAAAGCCTTATAGGCCTTGGGGCTTGTTAAGTTTTTTTAAATTTAGGCGTTAAGTTTTTGCGTAGTTTGTATTAATGAAGCCTATACTAGTGGCTTCGCTATTTATAAGGATTTATACTTCCTTCTATTTTCTAAGTATTCGAATTTCGCCAAGTACATTAAGGGAGTTATGTTGTATATTAGTACTAGAAGAGCCTAGACACTTATACTCTTCTACTTTTTATCCTAAGGCGCGACTTGGCCCTAGGATAATTCGTTTTCCAAGTTAACTAAAGGTAAGGTACTTTGTGACGTCTAAGTATAATTTATAGTGTGGGTACAATTTAAGGAATAAGTACAGCTTAAAGAATAGGTATGATTTGAGGATTGGGTACGACTTAAAGATTAGGAGGAACTACGGCGGACTTTTTTAAAAGGGTAAGTTCGGTAATGTTTTTAAATATATCCTTTTTTACCGTATCTAAAACATTCTCTACTTGTGGCTTGTGTTCTTTGTTCGTTAGTTCCTAAGGGTGCATAGAATTGGGTAGCATTGAGGTCCATAGGGTTATATATAGGGCTTTTAGGTCTTGGAGAAGGATCGCGCCTTAGAGCATATACCGGTTTTAAGGAGTTTTAAATATGAGGTGTGGTTAACTTTAGAGAACGAGTCTATTTGTTATATTAAAGGTCTTTATTAATTTGTTGACATATTATAGCAAATTTGAATAGGTTTTTTAGTAGTTCTCTACCTACTAACTAGGCTCTAATCTTATCTAAAATAGCTTATTAAAGGGCAGCGGCTTTAGCGACTTTATTCTAATCTAGTTTACTAATAAGGCCTAAAAATTCTAAAAAGAAGCTGGTAAAGTCTTGGTTCCATTATTATAGGTTTTTAAGTTTAGTAATAGCTATGTATTCGCAGCTAGTGTTATTATACGTTCGTTCTAGTAGAGAGATAAAGGTTTTAAAATTAACAAAAGTGCTATTGCGGAAGAATGGATCTATGGTTTATATAGCATCCTTACTTAAATAAGACATTCCATAGCTAACCTTACTAGCCTTAGTGGGGTATTAATTGTAGTTTATTAAGAGTTTAAGATAAAGCTTAGTTATAAAGGGATATAGGTTATTTTAGTTTTTATCAAACATTAGAGGATTAGAGAGCTTTTTAGATTTTATAGTAGGTACTGGGTTTACTATAGGTGTAGGTTAAGCTACCATTACTAGTTTAGTATTCGCATTTAACGTATTAGGTTTAGGTACCGTTATTTTAGTTTCATTTATAGGTGTTGCTATTAGGGTCTATAATGTAAATGCCTTAACATTGCAGAGTTCTTCGTAGAGTGCTTCCATTAATTGCTAGTGCTAGGCTTCTAGTGCAGCCCACTACTGAGCTAGGGCGTCTGTAAAGGACTATTATATTATGGTTAACTGTTCCCTGACTAGAGTTATAATACTTATGGTTATTAAAAGGGATTCAGGTTTATTTGCCATTTTAATAATAGTTGTTTTAACGCAACATAATATAAGGGCGTAAAGAGGCTTTAGGGAAGATTCGAAGGAATAATATAAATTCTATCTAAATCTAAGGGTATATAGCTCTTGCAGAGTACAAGACGTTGTATAAAGAAGAGAAAGGAATATAGGAAACTTATAACTAAATATTTATAGTCTTGGCAGCAGACGCGTGGGCATAAGCCCATATAGATTTTAATAGGTTTTAACCAAATTCCATTATATTAGTGGAATTTAGTAGAGACTAGTGGAAATTAATTAAGTTGGTGGAATTTGGCAGAATTTGATTAACTTAGCAGAATTTGGCAGAATTTAATTAAAGCGTCGGAATTTATCTATTAAGTGTTTTACTGAGATATTCCTACTATAACTGGGCTAGTCCTATTACAGCCTCCCCTTTTCCTAACTATTAGCTACTGGATTCTACTTATACTTGGTCCTCTTTTAGCTAATACTTAGTTTGTTTCTTTTCCTCTATATACTATAGATAAGTATTCTCTAGATAGTTCCACTACTGCTATCTATTTAGGTATTCTTCTATAAGGAATCTTCCTGGTTAAAGTATTAGGTCCCCTTAACTCTGTACTTCTACTAGGTGCTATTTATATATATACTTAGCGTCTTTAAACCGTTTTTTATCTAGTGCCCAGTACATCCTTATTAGGTATTTTTAGTTTTTGTCCTTTAGTGTCCTATATATATTATATATATTATCCATATAAGCTATCCACGATAGTGTATAATGCGCTAAGTGACTTAGGTTAACTCTTAACTCGTCTCTATTTTTAAGTTTAAACCTTTATCTAGCTAATCTAACTATTAGTCTTTTATTTATAGGTACTAAGATCTATCTCTTACTTCTCTAGTCCTTAGATCTATTTTCTAGGTTCCTTAACATTATAATTAACGCTCCCTTAATATAATTTATGCATTCCTCTATAATGGGTTAGTCTTAAATAACTTTCTTATCTAGCTATATATAGAAATCTTCCTACTTATTACTGTGTTATTGCCTATACCACTTTCCATATAACTAGTTTAGTGTATATAGTCTATCTATAAGAAAGTACCTTATTATTGCTGCGTTATAATAACCTTTAGTATATCTTTCTTTAAACCTAGTTGGGATTCCTAAATCCTCTTCTTATTCTAGTTTATTTAACCACTTTACTCTAGGTGTCCCTGCCTTAGGCCTATTAGTAATTCTTTATATAAGTGCTCTGTCCCTTATATATCTAGGTATAGCTAATCTTCTATTTAGCTTTTGTTCTTACTATATAATAATTCTTTATTTAAACTTATCTATTGTTTCTTGTTTTCTATATCTTACAGCTAAATCCTTAAAGTTATCTTACTTCTTAATCTCTATATTAACTTTTTAATCTTTAGGCTAAATACTGCGGTTACCTAGAATTAATATTCTTACTTATTCCCTAAACTTGTGGTTCTTAAACTTATATCCTATACTTATTTATTTGTCTTTAAACTAAGTCACTGCCCTTTCCCATTAGTTTTCGTCTGTTGTGGGTTCTTAGGTATATCTTATCTTATCTTAAGAATCTTAAGCGTCTCTTATCTCTTTTTAAGAATCTTAAGTCTATAGCCTTTTACCTTTATTAAGTAGTAAGCTAGCACTAGCAGTTGTCTGCTTGCTTAATCGCCTTTAGATATTACTCCTTCCGTTTTATAAAGTAATAGATTCCGTATCTAATGGTGTTACAATACCCGTTACTAAACCGCGTTGTATAGTAGTCTCAGTCTCTACTTCTATTATATTATTAAGGTTTAAGCGCCCCTAGTTAGCCTCTTTTTTTTCCTTATTGCTATTAATTAATAAGTACTCCGACTCTATTATTATTGTTACTAATCTTTATCTATATATTACTATAATATCTTAATCTAGCTTATAGAGTTAATTTTATTCTTTATCTAACTCTCTAGTTCCTTTAAGTCCTCTTAACTCTGGTTCTTATAGCTAATAGCTTATGCTATACTTAGCGTCCTTATAAATTTGGTATACATTATTATAACAAAACGCGAAGTGCTTAACTAAACACTCCTTAGTCCCGCGCAACATCCCTATATTTATATTATCGTTTTTTAACAACCTAGTACCTTTTACCGCGTAGTTACTCTAACTACCTCTATAGTCTTTGGCGAAATAACCTTATTTTCCGTAATTTATATAAGCTCCTTTTTTAAACTATTCTTCTTATTATAGAGTCCACCTAAACGTCTTCTATTAATAAGATCCCTAATTTAGCCTTTGCTCCTTAGTCCTATAATTACTTAATCCTTAACCTCTAGGTTTCTATAGTTTCTTACTCTATCTTTTAAATTCTTTAGTGCCGCTTAAGTCTATTAGCTCTAGCCCACCATTCTATAGTCTCTAACTTTATATTTGTTAATGCGTGTTCTATGCCTTATATAACTATAGAACTCTATCTTGCCCTTTCTTAGCTTATTCCCTTTAATAGATCCTATTATTAATCTTTATTAATTAATCTATTAAGTCTCTTAGACTTTCCGCGTCTTCTATTAAGATAATTATGTCCTAGACTTTTGCCTTAAGTCCCTGTTTATACTGTGCTATAAGCGCCTTATTATTCCACTTAACCTATATTGCAAGTATTTAAAACTATATTGTGTACTTAATTACTAAAGTATATTGTACTAGATTCTAAAGTTTTATTTCCGCTATAGTTATTGCCTCTAGGTCTCTAAATATCCATATTAGTCTTTCCACAAACCTATTCTAGTTAATAAATATAAACCGTACTTCCTAATTAGTAGTTATTATTCCGTTTGTTTAGATTTTGGTAAGGTAAAGTTTAAACTACTTAAGTGCTCTTCTAGTTAGGAACAATCCTATATATACTACTTAGTCCATAGGTATTACCAACTTAGCCCCTTCTTATATAACCTTAAAGTGCATTTATATAAGGAATCCCTTAAGCCTTAACTTTTCTCCTAAGAATCATTTAATAGAGGGTAACTTAACCTTAGCTGCTCCAATTCTATTAAGTTATTCTTTAAGTATTTAGTTGTTGTCTATTATTTAATTAACCATTTCCTATAACTAACCCATTATAACTAGCTGCGAATCCGTATCTTTTATACTGGTGTCTTCTTCTAAACCTAAGGTTGTAGCTACTGTGGACTGGGTTGTGACTAGTGCCTTTAACGGCGTAACTTGCGCTTTAGGTAGTATACTATTTAACTTTGTTAATACCATAACTAGGTAGTAAATGTGTAACAAAGCCTTATAGGAAATACTACGGTTAACTCACTAATAGGCTAGGTATGTAGGTAAATAAGAAGTTAATAATGTAATAGTAACAAATAACAACTAGTAGAGTGGTTGCCTAACAGATTAACTCTAATTATATTCTAAGATTTACTACAAGGAAAGGAACTATCTAGGTAGGGACTGTGGTCCTTTAAATACACAACCGTACTCCTAAGAAATCCTCCTTATACATAAGGTATGTAAGGTACGTAAGGTATATAAGACGTCCCTTACAAATCCTATAGATTACATAGATTACACTACATAACCTTAGTTACCATTCCTCGTTATATAGTTCTACCGGATCCATCCTAAACCGTGCCCTTATTAATTAACTAGCTTCTTCCAACTCCTCTCTAAGTAGTAATAACATTGTACTTAAAGCGTCCGTAACAGTCTAGTGCCCTTAAGCTTCTATGTATACCATACAATCTTATTTAGAACCTAGTTACCCCTATTGCTATTTATAAGATTACTAAGCTTATCTAAAGATAGACTATTCTTATCTAATTGGCCGTAAAGGAAGCGGGTGGCGTTAAGGGCTTGCTTTTGTAATAGAGCCTTATAGTAGGTACTACGGTGGACTCGTTAATGGGCTAGGTATGTAGGTATAAACAATAGTTAACAACGTAATAATAACTGGTGGAGTGGTTGCCTAATAGATTAACTCTAATTATATTCTAAGATTTACTACAAAGAGAGAACTATCTGGGTAGGGACTATGGTTTTTTAAATACACAACCATACGCCTAAGAAATCCCTTTGCTCTATAAGGTATATATACTCTATCTACTCTGTCCACAGATTATATAGATTATATAGATTATACAGAGCATATTATATAACCTTGGCTACTATTCCTCGTTATATAGTTCCACCAGATCTATCCTGAACTGTACCTATATTAACTAACTAGCTTCTACCGACTCCTCTCTAAGTAGTTATAACATTGTACTTAAGCTATCTATAACACTATCTCCTTCCTCTTTATCTTTATCCTTAAAGATTCCTAACATCTCTAAGTCGTCCACTAGAGGTATAATGTCTGTCTGATTAATCTGGTTAATATCTTTACTTATTATACCTAAAGCCTCTTCTTCTTTATCTATAGCTTGTCGGTCTTGTACCATTACTACAATACTGTCTCTTAGTGAGATTATGCTATCTCTATGTTCTCGTTGTGCGAAAGAGGGGTTAGTCTGTATTATACTGGCAAGTCCTTTATCTTAACAACCTTCCTTGTTGGAATTACAAGGTCATAAGGTCACAGCGGAGCAGTCTTGAGGGTCTAATTGATGATAGAGATGACGCAGACGATGAATATTGATTAATTCGTGATGCAGTAGATGCGGTTTATGTCTATCTAGATTAACATGCAGAGCTCGCTCTCGCGACGTGTCTAGAGCTTAGTTAGCATCTCTCGCTTAATTCTAACACTCCCCCATGTTAACAACGCTCTCCTCGTCTGTCCTAAATAGGCAATTATAAAGCTATTCCTAAATACCTTACAAGTGCCATTTGGCCTACGTACAGAGGGAAAACCTATAGTAGGCAAAAAACCTCCGTAACTTGCTCCGTCTCTGTTCGTTACCGTCTCCGTTAGTTATTAATTCCTAGCGTTACATAATACTTCGTAAATTGGTTAATTAGTAGCTGTTTTATAAGTATATCTCCAGGTTAATCTTTACCTGGTATATATACTACCTTAAGTCAATCTTTCTGAACCATATTATTCCGTACGAAGAGGTATTAAATCTTAATATGCTTGGCTTTCTGGTGGTATTTTATGTCGTATAAAAGGTTAACTGTACCCTTATTGTCACAATAGAGCGTAGGGACAAAAGGGTTATCGTTATCTCTCTCTTCTAGATCTCTTATTAGCTTCTTAAGCCATACTGCTAATCTTGCTCCTTCTAATGCCGCTATAATCTCTGCTTCTATTGAGCTTAATACTATTAACTTCTGTCTTTAAGCCGTCCAGATTACCGCTCCCCTATAGTATATAACTGCTATGCCTTGGAATGATATCCGATCGTATTCTGTTCCCTATGTGGCGTTAGTAAAGATATTATAGCTAGTAGGTAATATAAGCTTGCATAAGGGTAGGTAAATCTCTTAATTTAAGTAGGTAATTCCTATTTCAAGAGTGCCGTTTAGATATTATAGTAGCTACTTACTTAAGCGGTAGTGTGATTCTCCTAGTGCTGCCATAAACCTAGCTAGCTGACCAACAGCATAGCTGGTATTAGGACGTGTATAGTTTAAGAGGTAGATCGTAGAGCTAATAATCTATTGGTAGACTATCGCATTATTATACTTAAGGAGGCTTTTGGTATTAGGCTTTAGGATAGTACCTACTAGTATTAGTAGCTTGGCCAGATTGTAGTTATCTATTTTTAGCCATTTAAGTAGCTTCTTAGTGTATATCATCTGATATAGCTTAAGGGTTTGGTTTGTATAATCTTGCTTGATTTAGAAGCCTATAAATACCTCTATAGGACCTAGGTCTTTATATCTCTATTCTCTTAAGATTCTTGTCTTTATAATATTAAGATATCGGCGCTTTCCTGCGATTAGTATATTGTCAATAAATAGTAAGATATATACTTCATTTCCTATAAAGAGATTGGGGTTAGTATTAGCTGCTTTTAAACTTATACTCTTAAAGAACTTCTTAACTATCTAAAACCATTCTCTTGGTGCCTGCTTTAGGCTATAAAGTGACTTATTTAGCTTTAAGTAGACGTCTTTTATGCCCTTAAGCTCAGGTTCGAAGTCTTTTAATAGGTTAAAAATCTGTATATAAATCTATTCTTACAACGGCGGGTTTAAGAATGTAGTTTTAATGTTAATATGGTTAAGCTTAAGGTCCTTAGCTGCCACCTTTACTATTAGAAATCTAAAGGTGTCGTATTATACAATAGACGCAAATATTTTAAAATAATTAATATTAGGGGTCTGCTTATCTCCCTAAATGCACAGTCTTGCCTTCTTGTGAATTACTTCTCCCTTAGTATTATACTTATGCTTTAGAACTAGCTTGCTTAAAAGTAATAACCTTTCTTCTAGTACTCTCCCCCTTATAATAGTATAGGTGTGCATTCTCTTAAGAGAGAGAAATTCTTTAAAGATAGCTTTTATCTAGCTAGGAGCGTCCTCCTTTAAGGCCTAATCTAACTTAATAGCGTTAAAAGGTGCTATAGGTGCTTCTATAGAGGTAGTGTTCTTAGCTTTTAGGTAAATAGCTTTTATAGTTATTACTAACTAAACCACCATATTATTAAAAACCCTTATATTTGGTAACCTTCCAGACATTGTTCTTTGCGTATAAGGAATACATATTAATATGCTTTATATGGGCGTCCCACCTTTAGCATTACCTTAATTTAAGCGTCCCACTTAATCTTAACCTGGGCTTCCTACTTAATTAGAGTGGCCTACTTAGTCTTAACCTAGGCTTCCTACTTGTTTGGAGCGGCCTACTTGGTTACTATCTGGCCTACTTATAGTTCTCGCAACTAGAGTCTCTATTAGCGCGTTTAAGGTAGTAGGGAGAGGTATAGGTTAGTTCGCGGCTTAGCTTATAACATAATTTAAGCATCTCACTTAATCTTAACCTGGGCTTCCTACTTAATCTAAGCGGCCCACTTAGTTACTATATCTTGTAGCTTACACCTAAGGTGCTCTATAAGGGAACCTATACTTGTTTACTTTAGTATCTCTAAATAGCTTAATTGCTTGGGTATATATGTTTATTATCTTAAATTAACTACTCCCTTTTAATCCGATAAAAACGTAGTTAGGTTTTATTTTTAAATTATACTTCCTAGGGTGTTTCTTAAGCGTATTAATTAGATTGGCGTAACACCTAAAGATAACTAGATTCTTTAAGTTAGGAACTTATTAGGTATATACCTTATAGGGTATAATAGTACCACTATACTCGTCGTAAAATGGAAGTGCTAAGGTGGGTACTTGATTCTTAATCTAGACAGCATGCTTAACTGCGTAGCACCAAAGTTTAACTGGTATATTTCCTTAAAATAGAAGTAACCTTGTCTTATAGTTAACTGTGTAGATCGCGCGCTCGATTACGCTATTATATAAGTGCTTATATAGCGGACAAGGTTCAAAGTTAATACCCTAGGGTATTAGTTTATCTTAAAATCTACAGCCGAACTCCCCCTTTCTATTATCCACTTAAATCTATGCAGCTTTGTTGCTAGTGAACCTCTCTACCCTTATAATAATCTCTTTAATATGCGGCAGTACCTCTTTAGTTTAGAGGGTTTTAAGAGGAATAACCTAAGTATAGTATATGGCGTCGTCTAGGGCTAAGAGGTAGTAGTTATAACCTCTAATTAATATACTGATTCGTCCCGTAGTATCTAGGTATAGCCCTTAACTAGGTATTTTCTTACGCTTAATCGTCTTCTTACTTAGTATTTCTTATATCTTCCTAGCTAGATAAGCTTTGCATATACTTTTACTAACTAGTACTGCTCTCTTCTTAAGCTTTATACCTAGTAAGGAGTGCTATAGCTTAAATAGGTTACTGTAATTCGTATATTTAGTTCGGCGGTGCTATAGCTTAGTATCTATTTTACTAACGTTTGGTTATAAATTGTGTGCTTCTACTATCGCATTAAATGCTTCCTAATGCTCTTATAGCACGTAGAGGTTATTTTTTATAGTGGCCTTAAATATTGTACCTAATTTATGCTTGCTAGTAGCTTGATTATCTAGGTTAAATATAATTAAGTAGCCTTTCTAAGTAAGAGTCCTTACTAAGATTAGCTTAATTGACTTAAACAAAGGTATAAGCTAGACATCTTTTAGCTTTAGGGTACCGATTTAAACTTAACTATAGCCTATAGTAGGGACAACAGTCCCATTCACAGTATAGACCTGTTATGGCGTATTCCATCTCTTTAAGTATGTTAGGTCTGATTGGTCACTAGTAAAGTGCTTAATTGCTTCTAAGTTAAGAGCCCAAGCTAGAGATATTGTTGTAAGTATAGTACGTTTAGGGTTAAGGTTAAGGTAGATTAAATTGCTATTAAATTCTTCCTTAGCTATTACTACATTTCCTACTTCCTCTACCTTAGGAGCACCTTAATCTATCTTCCTAGCGTTATTAAATTGGAATTGCTTAATTAGGGGACAGTCTTTCTAGTAGTAACCTTTTTAATAGTATACTCTGCACTTGTCTCTTTCTAGTTATTTTAGCTCTTTAATCACTTAAAATAACGAGCTATAGCGATAACGTAATAAGAAATAATTAAATCTACTAGTATAACCTCTGCTCCTTGTTCAACCTTAACCTTAGTTTCCCCTTCTCCCCCTAGGTTTATCTTTCCTCTTATATACAAATACTGCATTTTATACTTATATAGGGAGAGTAGTCTCTTGCTTCTAAAGAAGGGTAATATAGCTTTTAAGGTCTTGTTTATCTTATAGATACTAGGTCTTCGTATTCTACTATATAATATTACTTAGGAGGGCTAAGAGAAGCTACTTTTTAATATTATTATTAGTAAGTACTTAAGGCGTTAAGGCTAGATTAATCTTAAATTAATTAAGTATTTAAAGGAACTTAATAATTCGCATCTTTATAGGGTTAAATATAGTGCTATAAAACTCTCTGTGGAGTCTAGAGATATAGATCTTGTTATTAGCCTTATTAAACTTCTTTATTCCTTTCTATATTTCTTAAATATTGTACGCCTTTATTATTACATATATCTCTTCCTAACGGTTGTCTCCTATTAAATTATAGATAATCTTATTTACTTTCCCTTGTCTTCTTTTTCTATTAGCTAAATTAACTTAATTTAGGTCCTCTATACCAGTAACAAAATCCTAGCCCTCTAATATAATTAGGGCTGCCTTATAGGTGCACTTCTAGTCTGCAAAGTTGTCTTTATTAAAAATAATAATTTTACCGGCCTTGTGATCGTATATAGGTGTCATTAAGGTTAAGGTAGAGGAGGTTATTTTTAGGGTTAATTTTCGAGTTAGGAGAGGTGTTGCTACCCAGGCTTATAACCTGTTAGAATTATAAGGTTATAAGGTCACAGTAAAAAAATCTTAAGGGTCTAATTAATGATAGAGATAACGCAGACGATGAATATTAATTAATTCGTGATGTAGTAGATGCGGTTCATATCTATCTAGATTGACATGCAGAGCTCGCTCTCGCGACATGTCCAGAGCTTAGTTAGCATCTCTCGCTTAATTCTAACATTCCTCTTGCTTAGAGTGCACTAAAGCAAATATTTAATTATCCTATGACGTTTGCTCTATCTCTAATGCTAAGTGTGCGCGTCCTATAACTCTTAATAGTCTTCAAGTTCCCTAAGTAACTTGTTATAGGGTTTTATGTTTAATCCGCTGCTATGAAGCTTAATAATAAGCTTTTAAGTGCCCTAGGCGAGATTCGTCGTCTTTAAGATAAAGAGCGTCATGCTCTTAAAGCCCGCGCCTCTGCTTACGCTTAACTACTTTGTCTTAAGAAAGTATGTAAGAAGGTCCGTTCCAAGGAGTAGAAGCTTGTTTAATAGGGTTTATCTAAGCTAGGTAATAAAAGAGTAGCGTCTCTAGAGAAGGAAATAACTCTAAGTAATATAGTAGTTGCTCTTCCTAAGTTCCCCTTAGGTAACTTGTCCTTTAGCAATCCTTTTTTAATACTTCCTAACCTACTTTCTTCCGATACTCCTATACCTTTCCCATAGCATTCTCTAGGTTGCTTAGTAGTTCCTAGGTAGTCTTACTATAGCCTATCTACTTTACTTTATACTATATTTTATTATTAACGTCCTTGTAACTAATAATCTTTAAAACTTGCTATTTATCCTCTTCTTATCCTCTGTATATATCTGCCTTATAGACTAGTAGCTTAATATTTCTATATACTGGCTCTAGCATTGTAACGTGCTATATAGAGTAGATCTTTATTTTAGCTGGTAGGTTTAACTTATATATAACTAACAAAATTCTTTTTACAATTTTAAAAGGTCCTAGTCTAATATAGTCTAACTTTTTGCTTAGTTGTTGACTTTTGAAATTTTTGTATAGTAGCCATACTTTATCTCCCTCCTTAAGATCTAGTCCCTTAGATCTCTTAGCATTATAGTACCTTTTTATTCTTTTTTATACTATCTTAGCTGTTTCCTTAAAGTCTATATAAAGGTTTATTAATATCTTTATTCTTTCTTTAGCTGTGCTACTTGTTTTCTTTACTTGGCGTGGTAATAACAATATTCTTAGTTTATACCTATAATTCGCTTTAAACAGTAATATTCCTGTTCCTTCTTATAGTGTTATGTTATATATAAACTATGTAACTAGTAATAATAATACCTAATTGTTTTGTGTGTGGTTAATATAATGCCTTAAATACTACTTTAATGTCTAGTTTAACTATTCTATTTATCTATCCGTCTGCGGATAATACGCTATTAAGGTTACTACATAAACTCCTTATTCTACCAAGAATACCTCCTAAAACGCTACTATAAATCTTGGATCTCTGTCTAAGATAATCTTATCTAGTGCTCTGTGTCTTGCAAACACTTCTTTAATATAGACTCTAGTAATATCTTCTGCTGATATTTCTTCTGTATAAGCTATAAAGTACCCCCACTTTATAAGCTTATCTACTATTACTAAGATTATATTATAATCTTGTCCTATAACAGGATCTCTTAACTTTAGTAACTTAATAATAAAGTCCTATAATATAACTTCCTATAGTCTTTCTAGTATCTTAATAGGTTATAGCTCTCCATACGGCTTATACCTTGTTAGTTTGTTCCTCTAGAAATCTGGATATTTCTTTATAACTTGCCTTACTAGTCCCTAGATTCCTTAAATAATATACTCCTCTTAAAGTCTTAACACTAAGCCTATAGCTTTATTATGTCCTTGGGTTAGTCCTTTATAAAATAACTTAATAAACTCCTTTGTAATAGATTTTGGAATATAAGTTACTTCTCTATTTCTATACTGTTCTATATCTAGATCCTCTGCCTATATATCTTGGATTTTCTATATCCACTTACTTTCTAGTAACTTGTAGACTTGACTTTCTTTAGTTACTATAATTTTCGGATAATTATACCTAATCAATCTATCTTAATCCTTTTGTAGTAAAGCCCCTAATGGCTTTTCCTTATTCTATAGTTCTGCCTTTCTACTAAGTATATCTACTCTTGTGTTATTGGTGCCTTTAGTATACTAAATTTTAAAATAATATTCTGTAAGTATTTCCGCCCATCTAACTTGCCTTTAGTTTAGCTCTTTTATTATTAGGAATTCTATAAGATTCTTATAGTCCGTCTTAACTATAAATAGTTTTTCTATGCCTTATAAGAATGCTCTCTACTCCTTAAGTACTGTAACTATGCCTAACAACTCCTTATTATAAATGTCGTAGTTTAACTCTGGTGGTGTTATCTTTTAACTATAATATGCCACTAGATACTATACGTTTAAATGCTTCTATAGTAAATATGCTCCTAGTACAAAGTCTAATATATCTGTCTTAACAACTGTTTCTAACCTTAGTTAGTAGATCTTAAGGACTAGTTCCTAGGTGAACAACTTCTTTAGTTTTTTAAACAGTTTTCTTTACTCTTTTACCTAAACCTATGGTTCCTCTTTCTTTATTAGCCTTATAAATAGCTTAATGCTTTTTAACCACTATGCTATAAACCTCCTATAGTAATTACAAAATCCTAAAAACGACCTTAACTGTATAATATTCTCCGGTTCTTGCCAGTTTACTATGGCTTTAACTTTCTTTAGGTCTATACTAATCTTTCCTAGTTTAATAATAAATCCTATAAATTTGGTTTTTCTTATAAAGAACTCGCATTTCTTAATTGCTACTGGCATTTGTTCTTCTTATAGTCTCTTTAAGACCTACTTAATATGTTTTTTATGTTCTTCCTCGCTTATTAAGTAGATAATAATGTTATTAAGGTATACTATAATAAACTTATTAAGGTGTTCTCCTAATATACTATTAATTTGTTTTTAGAACGTTGCTGGTGCGTTTATAGGCCTAAACTGTATAACTAGCAGTTTGTATAGTTCTTCCTTTAACCTAAAGGCTGCCTTCTACTTATTACCTTCCTTAATCCTAATCTAATAGTACGCCTACCTTAGATCTATTTTCGTAAAGATTTGCGCGCTACCTATCCTGTCTTGGATTTCACTAATTAAGGTAAAGGATACCTATCCTTTCTAGTGATACTGTTTAACTGTCTATAGTTTATACACATCCTAAGTTTTCTGTTTTTCTTTAGGATAAATAATACTGGGTATCCTGCTAACAACTATAATGGTCTAATATATCCCTTTTATAAGTTCTCCTGGATAAACTCTTTAAGCGCTACTAACTTAGTTTTAGTAAGCTTATAGGTTAAAAAGAACCTTAGACTTATTCTAGGTTCTAACTCTATCTTATAGTCCTACGCTATATATTCTAACAGCTTTTCGCTTTCTAGTGACTATAACTTTTTGCTATACTTGTAGTATCTCTTTAGTATATAACTTAAGCTTCGCTTAGTCTCTTTATACATTACTCTGACCTAGTACTATACTAACTTAGTTTGCTGTTATATTTTGCGTTATTAAGTATCTCTAATATTAACCTAACCTATAACCTAATTAATCTTTAGATTATACTCCTGTAATTAAGGCATTCCTAGTATTGCCTTGTCCTCTCCCAATGGTAGGATATTAAAAGACATCTTGACCTGTCTTCCTTTAATAGTTAACTAAATAGGTCCTATTTTAAGATTAATAATGCCTCCTTTATAGGCTATCTGATCTTCTAAAATTGTTATAAGTAGATATAGGTGTTCCTTCTATCTGTGTGGTAACCCTATTCTTTTTACTGCTGCTGGTAATATGTGGTTTCTTATTGCTCTACTATCTATTAATACTTTAAACTGCTAATCTTGCCATTTAACTTGTAAATTTAGGTGTTAACCTTAAATTCCCTTAAGGGTTTAAGGCTTTACCACTAGTTCCCTCTGGTTCTATGGGCCTCCCCTTTTCCTAACTATTAGCTGCTAGATCCTGTTTGTACTTAGTCCTCTTTAGGCCAATACTTAGTTCTTTTCTTTTCCTCTATATGCTATAGATAAGTGTTTTTTAGATAACTCTACTACTGTCTTCTATCTAGGCATTTTTCTATAAGGAATCTTCCTGGTTAAAGTATTAGGTTCCCTTAACTCTATACTTCTACTAGGTGCCATCTATATATATACTTAGCATCCCTAAACTGTCTTTTGTCTAGTGCCTAATATATTTTTACTAGGTACTTCTAGTTCTTATCTTTAGGTGCTCTGTGTATATTGTATATATTATCTATATAAGCTATCCACGATAGTGTATAATATACTGGGTGCTTTAGGTCAACTCTTAGCTTATCTCTATCCTTAAGTTTAAACCTATACTATATTAACCTGACTTTTAGTATCTCTATTATAGGTACTAAAATTTGTTACTTACTTCTCTAGTCCCTAGATCCTTCTTCTAGGTTCCTTAATATTATAATTAACGCTCCCTTAATATAATTTATGCGTTTCTCTATAATAGGTTAGTCTTAGATAACTTTTTTGTTTAGCTATATATAGAAATCTTCCTATTTGTTATTATATTATTACCTATACCACTTTCCGTATAACTGGTTTAGTGTATATAGTCTATCTATTAGAAAGTACCTTATTATTGCTATGTTGTAACATCCTTTGGTATATCTTTCTTTAAACCTAGTTAGAATTCCTAAGTCTTCTTCCTATTTTAGTTTGTTTAACCACTTTGCTCTAGGCGTACCTGCTTTAGGCCTATTAGTGATTCTTTATATAGGTGCTTTATCCCTTATATGACCTCCTATAGACCTTTTGTTTAGCTTTTGTTCCTGCTATATAATAATTCTTACTCTAAACTTATCTATAGTTTTTTATTTTCTGCGTCTTATAGCTAGATCCTTAAAGTTCTCTTGCTTCTTAATCTCTGTATTAACTTTTTAATCTTTAGGCTAAACACCACATTTACCTAGAATAGATGTTCTTACTTATTCCCTAAACTTATAGTTCTTAAACTTACATCCTATACTTATTTGTTTGTCTTTAAACTAAGCCTTTACTCTTTCCTATTAGTTTTCATCTATTATAGGTACTTAAGCCTTCCTTATTACTTCTTGTAAATCTTGGGTATATCTTATCTTATCTTAAAAATCTTAAGCCTATAGCCTTTTGCCTTTTATAAGTAGTGAGCTAGCGCTAGCAGTTATCTGCTCGCTTAACCGTTTTTAAATATTGCTCCTTCTATCTTATAAAGTAATAGATATTATATCTAATGGTGTTATAATGTCCATTACTAACCCTTATTCTATAGAGGTCTTAGTCTCTACTTCTATTACATTATTAAGGTTTAAGTGCTCCTAGTTAGCCTCTTTTTCTTCCTTATTACTGTTAACTAATAAGTATCCTAACTCTATTGTTATTGTTGCTAATCTTTATCCATATATTGCTGTGATATCTTAATCTAGCTTATAGAGTTAATCTTATTCTTTATCTAACTCTCTAGTTCCTTTAAGTTTTCTTAACTCTAGCTCTTATAGCTAATAGCTTGCACTATACTTAGCGTCTTTATGAATTTAGCATGCGTTATTATAACAAAACGCGAAGTGTTTAATTAAACACTCCTTAGTCCCGCGTAATGCTCCTATATTTGCGTTATTATACTCTAATAACCTTATGCCCTTTACTACATAGTTACTCTAACTACCTCTATAGTCTCTAGTAAAATAACCTTTCTTTCTATAACTTATACAAGCTCTATTTTTAAACCATTTTTCTTGTTATGGAGTCTACCTAAACGTCTTTTGCTGCTAAGATCCCTGGTTTAGCCTCTTCTCTAGGGTCTTATAATTACTTAATCCTTAACCTCTAGGTTTCTATAGTTTCTATATCTATCTCTTAGATTCTTTAGTACCGCTTAGGTCTATTAGTTCTGCGCTATTCTATAGTTTTTAACTCTGTGTCTGTTATTGCGTACTTTGCGCCTTATATAACTATAGAACTCTGTCTTGCCCTTTTTTGGCCTGTTCCCTTTAATAGATCCTATTATTAATCTTTATTACTTAATCTATTAAATCTCTTAGAGTATTCACATCTTCTATTAGGATAATTATGTCCTAGACTTTAGTCTTAAGTCCTTGTTTATACTATGCCATAAGCGCCTTATTATTCCACTTAACCTATATTGCAAGTATTTAAAACTGTGTTGTGTACTTAATTACTAAAGTTTATTATACTAGGTTCTGAAGTTTATATTCTACTGTGGTTAATGCCTCTGGATTACTAAACATTTATATTAACCTTTTTGTAAACCTATTCTAACTAGTAAATATATACCGTACATTCTAGTTAGTAGTTGTTACTCTATTTACTTGTATTTTAGTAAGGTAAGGTTTAAACTACTTAAGTACTCTTCCTATTAAGAACAACCCTGCGTATACCACTTGGTCTATAGGTGTTGCCAACTTTACTCCCTCTTATATGACCTTAAAGTGCATTTATATAAGAAACTCTTTAAGTTTTAACCTTTCCCCTAAGAACTATTTAATTAATGGTAACTTAACCTTTGCTGCTCTAATGCCGTTAATATATTCTTTAAGTATCCTATTATTGTCTAACAATTAATCAACCATCTCTTATAACTGTCCTTGTATAACTATCTATAAATTAGTATCTGCTATACTGGTGTCTTCTAACCCTAAGGTTGTTGCTACTATAGTTATAACTGGTGCTTTTAGTGGCATATTGTTTAACTTCTTATATTTTAATACTATAACCTTAGTAGTAAATGTGTAATAGAGCCTTATAGTAGGTACTACGGTGGACTTATTAATGGGCTGGATATGTAGGTATAAATAATAGTTAATAACGTAATAATAACTAGTGGAGTAGTTGCCTAACAGATTAACTCTAATTGTATTCTAAGATTTACTATAAAGAGAGAACTATCTGGGTAGGGACTGTGGTCCTTTAAATACATAACCATACGCCTAAGAAATCCCTTTGCTCTGTGAGGTATGTATGCTCTATCTACTCTATTTATAGATTACACAGATTACACAGATTATACAGATCACATTATGTGACCTTGGCTACTATTCCTTGTTATATGGTTCCACCGGATCTATCCTGGACCGTGCCTATATTAACCAACTAGCTTCTGCCGACTCCTCTCCAAGTAGTTATAACATCGTACTTAAGCTGTCTGTAACAGCTTTCTTATAATCCGATTAAATACGTAGTAGTAAAATAAGGGGTGGCAGCCAAACCAACTGTCCTAATACTTAAGCATATACTTAGCGTACGCAGCCAGGGTAACCGTACGGCTTTATGGTATGTTAAAATCTACTTTACTATAAGGAAATAGGGTAGGAAAGGCGCCGCGCATAATGAAACTAGCTAATCGCTTAGAGATAGGTGTCTATTGCATAGTAGGAACCTCTAGGCCCGCTTATAGGTCTTATTAGTGTTAAATCTCGCGACCTAAAAGCTCTAATTTATTAAGGTTAGGCACTAGATCAGAAACTAAAGTATCTAGTATATTATTATTAAATTCGCTGTCTAGTATATTACTGCCAAGCTCAGTAGGCAGAGGATTAATAGTAGGAGGATATTATATAGGAGTAATAGGGTAAGCCGTTAGGCTACTAGAATTAGACTCTAACTTATTAATATAAGGTAGCTAATCTAATATAGAGCTATTTTTAGGTAAGCTGGTAAGCCAGATGCTACATATTTTAACGTTGCGATAATTAGGATAATTAACCTTTAGAAAGTAAAGCTACTATACTATAGCAGAGCGCCTTATGGTATACCGTTTAGTAAACTGCTAACTTAGGTATTTACCACCCTCTACTGCTGTAGGCCTCACGACTAGTATATTAAGTTTAGTAGGTAGCCATAGTAGCTGCCTCTAAGTCTTTAGTATGTTCTGGCTAAAGCAGTAAACGTGGCCAGTATAGCAATGTTGCTAGCCGCGTATACGCACAACTTATAGATAAACGTATACGCGCGAAATTAGAAGCTCCTCCACCGTAGTAAGTATAGGTAGGAAGCTAGGAACAGGCCCCGGATTGAGCCTATTACTTTCACTAAATAGAGGAGAAAGGGTTAGATCTTTAAGGCTATCGGCGTCCTTAATACAGGCTTTGTATATACCTATATTATCACCCTCCGTAGCTAGGCCCATTTAGAACTACCACTCCTTGCAATGACTGCACGTCTCTATATATTTAGCCTATAGTATGCTCCTAAACTTCTTAATTCGCTCCCAATCGATAGCTGAAATGGGTAGTGGGGCCGTAGTTGGAGCTTGCTAAGAGGGAGCTTGCCGCGAGGGAGCTTGCTGTAAGGGAGCTTGCCGTAAGGAAGGTGGTATCAGCAGTAGGGTAGGTATTGGCGGTAAAGTAGATATAGGAGCTATTTCTAGTAAGGACGTATTTAGGCCATCTGGAGTGCCTCTTTTACTACACGGAGCTTTATCTGTGGTATATAGCGGAGAAGTAGGCGAGTAAGCTTCACCCCGCCAATTAAGAATGCGGTGCTCCCGTTATATTACCCTAATTATCTTCCGCCGTTAAGCCATTTCAGGGATATCTTAACTGTCCTAGCCGCAAGGCAGAAAGGCGTTCTTAGTATCGTTTTCAGGTGGAGCAGTTCGCTAGCGCCTTATAGGACAGTTCTTAGTAGAACCTAACTCTACAAGAGCTCTCCGCTTATTTAAATCATATTTGGAGGCCTAGAAAGGTAAGTAGAAGTAGAAGTAATATATATAGGAAAGACGCGCCTTTAACCAACATAACTAGTATAGCTTTAAAAGCTTCTTTAAAGGGCCGTCTTTAACAAAGTTAAGGCGGGGCTTATAGATATAGCACTTGCTACACTTAATTATAGCAGGATCTGCCATATTAATAGGGGTGTCAACAAAAAGGAAGGTGCAATACTAAGATATTTTAACGTTCATAATATTTTAAAGTTCGTCACGTGGATTCTGCTATAACCTACCGCCCGCAAGTTTTTTCTAACCAATCAGAAGCCGATTTGCGACCAATCAAAAGCTGGCTTGGCGGGAGTTTGAAATCCAGGACCCGAAAGTAATAGACCACTCGTAAACTCGGGTCAAATAGACCACTCGTAAACTCGGGTCAATAAACACCGGGGAACGGCGATTCGGCGGCACCGACGCTGGCCCGCGTTGGCCCGCGCGTGCATTGCCAAGCTCTGCACTTTAGACAATCCCCTATTAGCGAGTCTACCGTAGTATTTCCCACAAGGCTTCGTTACAATACCCCTCTCGAGCTGCAACTTTCGCGCTATCTCGTATTTCGTATTCGAAGCAATGACTCCTACCTTCCTTCCCATGGCTGGCATTATGGCTCTATTCAAGGAAATAATGCTGCTTCCTTACTGCAACCATGGCCACCGAAACCATCCTTGAGGCTCATTGCCTCTGCAAAGTCTCTAAGTTCTGCGTCTCTGTCTCTAACGAATCGCTCCCTCTGCCTACGCATCTTTGCCATTGCTCAATTTGCAGACATACTCACGGTACCCTCTGCGTCTTCCACGCCCCAATCCAACCTCCAACGGTCAGCCTCACGTCATTTACTGTCTATGCATCTTCCGAGAATGTCACACGATACTTTTGTAGCACTTGCGGCACGCACATGCTCGACTACGCCAAGAGTGACGACCAGTGGTACATTGCAGCTAGTGTAGTTGAAGGTCCGGAAGCGCTATGGAAGTTTTCAGATCACTACAATCTAGGAGGGACAAAGGATGGAGGACTCAGCTGCTGGCTCTCTGAGGTGGACGGAAGAATAATGAAGAAGTGGGTAACATCCCCGACAAATCCAGAGTCTGAAACCGGGGATTGGGAAGATGCTGTCACATTCGCGTCTAGCGGACCTCCCGATGAGAAGCTGCATGCATATTGCCACTGCAAAGGCGTTGAATTCTACATCGCCCGTCCTTCTGGAGACGTCAGCACTGATCTGCCTCCTACCCTTACATCCTCCGACAAGACGAAATGGTATGCCTCCAACGACGTCTGCACGAGCTGCCGCCTCGCTTCAGGTTGCGCTATTTGCCAATGGGCCTTCCCCACCGTCTCTCATATAACTCTAGCCGACGGTTCGCCGTACCGACGTGTTTTTGGGACTCTGAAGGAATATCACAGCTCGCCAGGTATCTCGAGAACCTTCTGTGGTCGCTGCGGTGCAGTCTGCGCGTACCATGTGGATGATAGACCGAAGATGGTCGATATAGCTGTTGGGCTCTTCGATGCGAAGAGTGGAGCTAGGGCTGAAGATTGGCTTGAGTGGCGGACACATAAATTGTCTTTTGAGGAAGATGTTGTCTGCAAAGGGCTTGTGGACGGCTTGAAGCTAGGACTCAAAGACTGGGCTCGTGGTAAGGACGGTCCCGGCTCTGAATCAATCTAACAGCGCATCAACCAACGAGCGTAAAATGGGACTTCGCTAAGGGCATGTCGTATTGGATCAAGTAAATTTTTGCGGGGCAATTCAGTCCTGAGCATGTTATGGGCAATGAATAAGAACTTATAAGGTTCTGAGAATCCGCTGTAGTAGTTTTATTCCCGTTAAACAAATCATCTAACCCTTTATATCTGCTTGAATTGATTGGAGGGAAGTATTTTATTGATGATTTTTGCGATCTTCTATATTCTGTTCAGCATACTTGGTTCTCCTGTGGCAGCACGTATTTGTTTGCTCTAAATGGTTATGGATTCCTTGCTTCAGCTGATATGCAAAGCCACGCCTTGTCTAATGCGAGTATTACGCCATTTTGTGGTATCGCCCAATCAACTACTTCAAAAGTTGTTCTAGATGCCTTTCACCCATCTCAATTCCGCCTTGTCACGTCCTTTGTGCATGTCTCGGCACTCGTATAGAACCCTTCTAGAAGCGCTAGCTTTGTCGCGCCCATCAGTCTTTTATGCGTTGGTAAAAGAATTCGTATTTCTTCAGCTCTACTTCTAGACACCTTCACCGGCGACGGCACGGCCTATGAGACATACAGTTGTTTCTGGCTTGGCCTCTTGAAAGAGAGTCTCGGGTGTTGGGACAAATTCCGTTTTCCAGTACCTCTAGCGCCACAGCTGAAAAACTCTTTCATCAAAGTCGTGAGAAGTCAGCGAAGGCTGAGAAGAAACACTGGGTTAGTAAATGTGAATTAGCCTTGGTGGCTTGATTGTGCAGTGCTTGGCAAGTGGCTATCTTACCTGAGGCTTGCCGATACTTGGATTCGTAAGTTGACCGCAACCCCAACTATCCCAAGACATTTCGCGAAGTCTAATACGCTGAGGACATCTGCGGAACTTCTGAGAGTGTCAGCAAAACGCAATTATTCACTGGCAGTACTTTGAGCTGTTGAAACATTGGAAGTCATGGTTTTCATTTTGGTAGTGATAGTGAAAAAAAAATTAGCAATTTCATTAAGTGCATTATGAGATATGGATGGAAATGCTCATGCAAGTGTGAAATTTAAATATTTCTGGTATCACTGAAACAGGGAACTGCATCTCTATATCCATCCTGAACACTTCAACGCCATTTTATCACTCTAAACCTTAAGGTGCAATCCTCTATAATGAATAATAGGTAGAAGTATTCTTCATACAGAAAAATTATACAGCCATGACCTGCTCCTTGCCGAAGCTGTCATCGGAGACGCTCTTGGCCGGAGTGGGCCGCTTGGATCCCATAGTGTTTGAAAGGGCAGGGAAGCAGTAGCCAGGATGGAAGATTGTGAGAGCGGCAGTCGCAATGGTGATCATGACACCGTCAAGGACGATGAACTCAGTTTCGTTGCGCATGATATCGTTGCGCCAGCCACCAGACATCTCCGGGATACGGTAGATGCATCGAGTGAGGATGGTAATGTATGCGACAACGACACCGGTGAGGAAGAGCTGGAACTTCAGGTCATGGCTGAGGGCTATGGCGGACGCAGAGAGTCGGCTGCGGTTGCGGTAGACACGGACGAGGTATTCGGTAAGGAAGAAGCCGAAGATGGCGAGGACGACGACTTGGAAGATGATACCGGCAAGCATCAAATCGCTTCCAATGTTAATGGCGTTTGAACCGTGGGCGGCACTGGCAGCAGTCCCTCCACCGGCGCCCTGGAGGACGAGGGAAAGTAGGTCGCAAGAGATGAAGATCCAAGTGTACCAGTCTGGTCGTATGCGGGAGAACTCTTCACCGAAGGAGTAGACTAGGTGTTTCAGAGTGAGGTAAATGCCGGCGGAGATAAAGGCTGGAGCAATGATCAAGCAGCAGATCTGCATGTTGAAACCGGCGGAGCTGAATGGGTTGCTGTGCATCAAGATTCGTCCCACGTAGCCGATAGCTTCGGCGAGTGCGCCCAAGCTGAGCGCGATCATGAAGGTCCATGTTCGCCACCTAATGCCCTGAATGAGCTGGGCCACCAGAGCGATACCGAAGAAGGCGCAGAAGAAAGCATTGGCGCCCAAGCTCGGGTAGTAGCCGTAGATTGTGCCTTCGACAGGACACTCTGGGGTCACCTTGGTGCAGAAATCAGGGGCAGAAGGAGCAACCATTTTGGAGAAGCCAGGGATGTTTGTGTTGGGATGTAAGATGTGAGATGCGGAGAGGAAATGATTTTTCAGGGGAACAGTAGAAGCCCACTGATGAAGAAATGACGACGAGAGTAAATGGAGAGATGAAGCTGTGGATCAACCGCTGTTTGATGCTGTTCAGAATGATTACTGGAGGTGGTACCAGACTATTTTTATAGCTAGAGATTGCTCACGACGCACCGGGAAAGGCACAGCCCAAGGGCAGTATGGGCGAATATCAAAACTGACAAGGACTGACATTTGCCCGGCACTATGGTCCAATGGGCACAATTTTGGATCAAGGTGCTAACATAGCCCCCAACAGAGACTCGGCTTGAGTACCTGAAGCCGCCTCGAGATCGCAAACTTCGTCGAATTCGGTACATACGAGAGTTGTTTCGGACGTAAGGCTGACCAACGAGAGCCGAGCTTTTTCGACGCCCAGTGGGGCTTTTGTCTGATTGGTGCGCAAAATCATTCTACCTTTGGCAGGTCGATGACGACGCTGGAGGCTTGGTTGACGCATTGTTGCAGTGAGCTTCCGCAAGTTCCCACTTCGCTCACCGTGTCATGCCAGATTAGATCTCACGCGGAGGAACCTTATGGCCGGATATTTGCGCCCTGCTGTGTTTCGTCCGACCCAATCCTAAGTAAACTCTCGGGGAGAAATATCTCTCGGTGTAATATGATTTGACAGGACTAGGGTCTAGTGATTTTATTGGCTTAGGAGTCCACAAGCGTGGCACTAGATCCTTGGCGTCACGCCGTGGCGGGATTTCTCCACTGAGGGTCTGATTTATGGGATAAAATTTATTAATGTTTGGATGACGAAGTTTCTCCTACTCTACAGTTCTTCCACAAGGTTCCTCTATACTTTGAATTTTAACCCAGTATATCACAAGAGTCTCTCCTACGCTAACGCAATGGATGTCGATTTATGGGTTTGTTGTCTGTGTGGTGGCGCTAACTTGATACCGCTTATGGCTGGACACTGCCCTGTATGTGGCCACGAGATGTGCCCTATGTGCTCCTACGATGCTGGATATGCGACAACTGGTCGAGAATGTGATGCCGAAAGAGAGGTGTATAATGACGCATCTGTGTCTCCTGATCACTCTGAACGGGAAGACGGAGCGTCCCCGGGCACAATCATCCCACACAACCGTGATTAATAAGCGCTTACTAATGCACCCGCACGGGCCGCTATCGGGGTGCGGAAGAACTTCAAAAAAGTATATCCTTACCGCAACTTACACCATAGAATATCTATGCAACTACGTAGTAAATAGACTAGTTTAGGGCGCGGAATTGATAGCTTATTATATAGACTAAAAGCCCTAAACAGCTTATAAAGTAAATATTAGTGCTAGGTTTAAGATATAACGCCAAAGTTGGGTAACTTTAATAGTAAATTTTAGAAAGTTTTCTACTATAAAGTTGCTCTAAATCTACACCTTACAAAGCCTATATTAACTTCCTACTGTATAGCATAGCTAATAGCTCTTTGTTTAATATTGATTTAACTTTTCCTAACCTTAATAAGCTCCTACAGCGTTGCCCTGCTGCCTATACTGCCTATACTGCCTCTACTACTCCAGTACGAAAACCTGGTAATCGCTAGAGAAACCCCATTAAAGTCCTTAATACCCTACCCCCCCTTTACTAGGTTGCTCCAGCTGCTTAGTATAAGGTTTCTTAGGCTCTATTAACTCCATCTTGGCTTTACTGGCCATGGTATATAGGTATAGAGAGCTTGGCGCAGGCCTCTACATAGGAGTTGTTCTCTCCTCTACCCCCTCCTAGAACTCTAACCCCTAGCACTTATAAATATCCTGCTGCTTCTGCTTCTTTAGTATATAATATAAATAATCCTCTTCTGCTATAGCTTTAATTACTATTACTAGAAATTAAGATCTAATATTTAGAGTGGTAGCCGAACTACTGTTTATACCTAGACTTAGCTCTAGTAGTAAAAAGGGTAGTTAACTTTATACCCGCCCACTACCTTTTAGAGCTATATAATGGTAAGACCTTTAAGGATCCTAACGCCGCGTTTAATTAATACTAGGACTACGCCTTTAGCAAAGGCTTCTTTATTATTACACTGTCCTTAGGTAATATAACCGCTCTATAACCGCACCGTATCTTTAGCTGTAAATACTATAGTAAGTATACCTGGAACTACCGCAAGTTAGATAACTTCTGTGGTAAGAATAGTAACTAGTAGCGAGAGGCTACTAAGGTACACTAAAAGAACTACGGCTAGTGTATTTAGGTGGCCTAGAAGAAGCTTCCTAGCCATATAGGTGATATTAAAGAATGGGTGGTGACTATTATATATGCCAAGCACTCTAATCTAAATGCTCCAGAGGCTCTAGAACACGACTTCATCGCGAATCCCCTTGCTTATATTGGCCACTAGGATTAACTACCAGAGGCCAAAGAGGCAGCTGTAAAAGCCTATACTCTTAGGGCAACTTAAGAGACCTATCTTACTATATAGTGTTAGCTTTCTACCCAGGAGTTATATATAAGCAAGAAGAAATACTATAACTTAACGCAATTATTAAGCGGCCTTCCTAGTGGAGCTGGGGGCCAGCCGCAAGCGCTTGGCGCGCTTAAGCTGCTTCTCCACTAGTATAGATTTGAGTACCGGTCTCAATATACCTATATAATTAATCTAGAATTAGGTTATCTAATTGCCCGGAGTCTCTAGCAGCTTATGTTCTAGCTTCCTATCTAGGTAGATTTAGTGCAAAGGTTTATTACTAACTTTAGCTGTTAAATAGATGCTATATTTAATACTAATTAATCTAAGCTTTTATTAGCTATTATTACTAGCGTTACTAATATAGGGTCCTCTTTTCTAGTAATGCAGTTATTTATTAAGAGCGAGTCTTAGCTAGACTAGACCTTTTTACTAGAGTCTACTTAGCAGAAACTTTAGAAACGGCCACCTAAAGTTATTATTACCGATTTTGGTAAGGGCCTTACAGCTGCCTTATTAGTAGGGCAGTTAATTACAGTTATTCTCTAGTACTGCTAGTGGTATGCCGCAAAGGTAATAAAGAATCGGATTAATAAGGGGATCTAAACAAAGGTTAAGAGGCCGTATGGCTACTTAGCGGAAGAAAGGAAGGTAGTAAAGGAACTATTTTGGCCCTACCTAAAATCTAAAACAGTAGCAGAGCTTAAAACCAATCAAAAGGCAGTTCTAGATAAGCTACACCTATATAATAAGGTGTGGTTTTAGACTATATACGTTAAAAAGGAGAGCTAGATAATTACCTATTATATTAGATAAGTTTTAGTAAGCTAGGGAATAGAATATTACTATAAGGTATTTAGATAAGCTTTATTATGGGCCGGCCTATAGTAAAGCTTATCTAAATATATTATAGTAATATTCTATTCCCTAGCTTAAAAACCTTATTTTAATGTTAACTTTTCCTTAACTACTTACTCCCTTACTAGATACCTTCTAAATTTAGGTGCAGCGGCAAGCTAATAAGGCGAGGGTATTAATAGAGGATTAAAATGCTTTACTAATTATTAATTAAGCCTTAAGGATATTATAATTAAGCTAAAGAGGTAGATTTTAATATTGTGTAAGGAATTAATTAAATCTAAATATATATCTAAAATATCCCTCCCCCAAATTATTACCCTAGATCTCTTTTAGCACCACTTTATATAAATTAACGGCGTAGTAATACACTATGCGCTTAAGCGAATCTTTAACTCTATGCGTAGCGCGAGAGCTTTAATAAATAAGAAAAAGGAGGAGTGGGCTAATTAGGAGTGGAAGCAGGATAACTGCGACTGCAAGGACCCCTACTGATATGGCCTCCCCTATCGCCATATGCTTATTTAGTGCTTAATACAGAAGCTTCCTATATCGCTAGTTTTAATCCACCCTTGCTGGTGTATCGCAATAAAGCCAATTGCCGCTCTAGATTGGCAGCCGTAATATATTAAGGATATGGCGTTCCAGGGTAACCTATTGCTAGGGCACCTGGAGGCTCTTACCAGGATCCAGCTATTGGTTCTCCGCCTCCTTAATATTATTAAGGACCTTCCTACTAAAAAAATAAGCGAGCTTGCTAATAAATTTAAAGACTTTAAGGTGGCTTAAGTGGCTATTTTGCCTAGATAGATAGAGCTTCAATTGCTACCTAAGGGCGCTCTATTTAAGGTTCCTCCAAAGGCTCGCTAGCAGCCACCACCTAAAAAGAAGTATGGTAAGGCCAACCAGCGGGGTAAAATAAGCGCTAAGATTGCTAAATATGCTGCCGATGTTGCTGTGTAAGAGCTCCAAAAGGAAAGGCAGGAGGAGACCCAGAAGCAGAAGGAGCAGGTAGAGTCTAGAAGTTGGCTTATACTTGCTTAACCAAGCAGCAGTATAGATCTTAGTTAATTTCTAATCTAAAACAGGGAACCAGCTAATAAAGTTAATAAGGATATTAAGGAGGATAAGGAGCTACCATTTAATAAGCTATTGGTATTATATAATAAAGATTTAGGGGTGTTAAAGGATAAGGTGGTTATTTTAGAAGCAGGGGAGGTGTCACGGCACAGTCCTAACGCGTACTGTCTCGTACTATTTCCTACTGTTGGCTAGCCCACCACTAGCGCCTTAGCGGCTGCCCCTACTGTTTATATACAATACCCCCTTTTACCTCCTTCTCCTCTTCATACCACAATGTAGTTATTCAGCCTATTAGCATTATAGCACTGTAACAGTTTGTAGTATCTCCTCTTGCGCCCCATCGCGATCTTTATTCTCCCTAGTCCACTATCCCTATTTTCCCAGTATAATCGCGACCCGGCGCGACCAACAACACCGTACCATAGTCCCAGACAATCTCAGTATAGTTCTAAACAATCTCAGTACAGTCCTAAACAATCTCAGCATCACAGCCAGCCTTACAGATTTTAATTACCCTACCCAGATCCCCCAAAATAGGTAACTAGAATATGTAACAGTGCAAGTGTGGGTATTGAAAGAGCAACTTTTATTGTAAATCTATGGAAATCAAGTGAACTAAATACATGAAAGTAGACCCGGAACTCCGTAGTCTATGACTCAATATTTGACCGTATCCGAGACATACGAGGGTAGCGTCGATCATGTCTCGGAGCCTCTTAGGCGACGATCTTGTGTCTCAGCGTAGTGCTGGTGAACTGTTACACACCCCCCCAGATTTAACGGTGTAGTTAAAGCTGTAGAAAGTGAATAAAGGTAAAAACTGTACCAGAAAAGGAAATTTAGATACAATATTAGGAGTGGTACAGGGTAGGGTAATGGTGAGGCCGTTGGCTGTGTTGCTCGTAGGGCTTTTGGTGATGGTGTAGACGTCATATTTAGTGACGTTGCGGTTGTCGCAACTGGTGCCGATGTAGGCTGGTGCTGTTGTAGGCTAGATTGGAATTGCTTCAATTGTATCCGAGATATCGTCTTGAAGTCCGTGTGGTGTAGTGTTTGATCTTGGTAGATCTGGAGATACCGTTCTGCTGGGAGTCGGTAACTGTTTGATATCCTTTGTAGGAAGTTCTACTGAATCGTTTGACTTAGGTGTGGTGTTTTGATCTGCGTTTGAGGCAGTCGTTTGATCTATGGTCGAGGTAGATCCTTTTGATCTGTGGTTGGGGTAGACGCTCGGGGTAGTCATTTGATCTATAACTGAGGAGACGCTCGGGGTAGTATTTGAGCTGTAACCGAGGAGGACGCTTGGGGTGGAACCCAAGGTAGATATTTGTTTATGTGCTTTGCTAATAAGCAAACTTCACATTTGATTTTGCGCGGTGCTTTGCCGTACTACAGGTTAAGGTTGTTAGGAGCTAGGGTTTTGGAATTAAAATTAATTGTTCCTGTGTTCTTTGCTTCCAGTTCTTTTTTTTTTTTTTTAAATCTATTTGATCATGGGGTTGACCTAAGGTATAGATAAGATCATTTCATCTATTTTCTTTTAAATGTTTGGGTTTAGTTCCTATCCTTGGGGTAGATCTTTTTTGATCTGTAGTTAAAGAGACGCTTGGGGTAGCATTTGAGCTATAACCGAGGAGGACGCTTGGGGTGGAACCCGAGGTAGACGTTTAATATGCTTTGCTTATGAGCAAACTTCATATTTGATTTTTGAACGGTGTTTGTTCGCTAATGGTAACGTGGTTTCTTAATTGAGTATTATTTAGTGACTGTCCATCTAGTATCCAGCTAAGTTGTAGTAGTGCTAGATCCTTCTATACTGTTTTAGTAATCGTCTATCTAGCACAAGCCTTGTGTCTGGCCCCAGGACCTGCCTCGTTTCTGGCTTGTTGCCTCGTGTCTGGTTCTTTCAGGTCCCTGCCTCGTGTCTGGTTTGCCCTACAAGCTTGTGGTACTGTGGGAGTCGTCTGTTGTAACTAGTCGTAGGAAGTCGTTTGCTTTCGATTTAAAAGGGTTAAGAAGGGTCCAGTTAGCGTCTTGGCGAAACCTTATTTTGACGTTCCGATTTGATTCGTCGGTTCGTTCGTTGGTCGGGTTCGTACGCTTGGTTGATTGTTTTGTGCCTCCCTAGAAGGCCTTGACTTGATTTAATTCGATTTGGTGATAGGCCGATCTTGAGGCTCTGGTTTGGTCTGATTTGACTGATTGAATTGTTCTGGTGTTCGCTAGCTGGTTGTTTGAACGGTTGTCTAGTTGCGACGGTCTTTTGGCTGCTGTTGGTCTGGTGCCTTCCTTGTGTCTACCCAATATCCTTGTCTCTCACCATTAGTATATCCAAGCTAGCCTATGCATCTGGCTTTTACTGGCTTCGTGCTCTGGCGTCTTGCTCAGGTTATTACGCTGGCTGGGCTCTCACTTGGATGCCATATGAGGTCGTTACGCTGTGGTGGGGTAGGTCGAATTTGTCGAGTGGTTGTGTATCTGGGTTAAAGGAGGTTGTTTGTTATTGAAGAAGCTCAAGACACTTGCAAAGGTGGAAGAAGTAGTGACTTCTTAAATGAGGTAGTAGATTAACTGCTTAACAGATGGTGCAACAGGTAATGCGATCCAATTGATTTATCAGCAGGTAGTGTGATCCGGGAGTGCAAGCCGGGCTCATAACTGTAACAGTGCAAGTGTGGGTATTGAAAGAGCAACTTTTATTGTAAATCTATGGAAATTAAGTGAACTAAATATATAAAAGTAGACCCGGAACTCCGTAGTCTATGACTCAATATTTGACCGTATCTGAGACATACGAGGGTAGCGTCGATTATGTCTCGGAGCCTCTTAGGCGACGATCTTGTGTCTCAGCGTAGTGCTGGTGAACTGTTACAGAATACCCCGTTAGTAAATACACGCGAAGCGCTTGCCCGCCTCTTCAATACCTCCTACACCAACATTGCCTAGGCAATTAGGAGTAGTCTAGAGTACCCCAAGGACCTTAATATAGCAGGAACATTTCAGCACCTCTCCACATATATAACCCTTTTAACTAGCGTTAAGAGCGGTCTCCAAACAGTCTATAATAAAGGCCGGACTATAAAGTCCCAACTTAAAGAAGCTTAACACAGAATTAACTCCCTTAAGACACTTAAACTACGTGTAAAGCAATACGAACAGCAAGCTTCGGTATATACTGAGACTATATAAAGCCTAAGCTTTTAGATTACTACACTTACCCAAACTATTGCTGATAAGAATACTGCTACTAGCTCTCCTCCCCTAGCTAAGCCCTATAGAAAAAAGCGTAAAGCAAAAGACCCTACCCCATTTAATGGCAAGGGATCGCCAACTAAAAAGCAAGAAAAATTTAAAATATAGGAAATAAAGATCTAAGGCGTTTTCCATAGAGATACAAAGTACTTTAAGACCCTAATGGACGAAGTCCTCTATATGTTAGACATACTAACAGATAAGGCTTATAACTATGTCAAGCATGGCCTTAATATGCTACGCATATACCCAAATAACCCAAGCAAATAGGCCTTCTCTAACCAAGAGTCTATGTTTGCGTATATAAAGAAGCACTATAAGACCATAGATACAACCCAAGCGGCTAAGAACAAATTAGACCAGTGGTCTTAGTAATGAATGCATGCATATTCATGCCAAATATTCATTTAATTCATAAGCGCGCCAAAAATATTCATGATTTGAATGCATATAATGAATATAGCTTAGGTAAGCTCTATCGCCAGTCTTAGCATAGTGTTATAATTAATCATCGCCATCGCTGTCGCTAACGCCTTCCTGCACTTCTCCCTGATTCTTAGCTATAATATTTATACCTAATATAAGCTCCTTTCTCCATCCTACCACAAGCCCTGTTTTTATCCATGACTTTAAGCACTCCGTTTTCTTAATATTCCCTGGTCCAAGCCTCATTCGTTGCCAGGATATTGTCCGCCGAGCTCCTGAGAAAATACGTTCTGGTTTAGCTGATATAGGGGGTATAGAAAGAATATCAATTGCTATATGGTAGAGGCATGGGTAGCTAGCGCGATTGCTTAGAGTAAGCCACTAATTAAGAGCAGTCATGCCTGGAGGAAGGCTCGTAGGGGAGGCGTTAATAAAGTAATTGAATTTGTTGTTGATTGCGTTAAGGACTGATTGTTTCTTATTCCAAATATTATACGCGTTGGGTTCTTGAACGTGTTTAGAAGCTTTCTATATAGCTACCTTACCCTTATATATATCCTTGTATTGAGTTACCTAGAGCTTTTGAGCTGCATTAATTACTGGCTTCCTCCAGGAGGCCTTCCAATTGCGAGTAATATAGTTCTTCCGCCGGTGAGGTGCCAGTAGTAGAGCTGCGCTGTAGGTGGTGACTTTGTCCGTCTTTAGGTAGTATTTATTAAAGGCGTGCTAACTAGTACGTATACAGTCGCAGAGCTTTAGATTCGTGGCGTACTTTTTAAGAGATGTCTTAAAATGTTCTACTATAAAGTCCATTGTATATAAGACCTTATTAAGCGTTGCATGATTACCTTCCGTCTCCTTTGTAACGCGCTTAAAGGGCTGTAGGAAGTCTCTGATACTTTCTAAAGCCTTTTAGTTGGTAGCGTTGAGAATATCTTCCTTATTAAACTCGTTAATATACTCTTCCTGATATTTACTAATTGCCGCCCTTAATTCTAGAGCTACTAGTATTATCTTATACCACGAGTTCTAACGCGTCTTATTATCCATAGGGACTGCTTATAGGGCAATAGTGATAAAGTGGTTATAGTGGGCGTTAGAGCTTCGAATATGCGCAATAATATTATGCACCCTTCCTGGAGGGCCAATTGTTTGATAAGTATACTTACTGGCTTTCCCTTTCTTGAATCTTTGAGCCAGAAGTTCCTTAATTTGATTCTTATTAAGATTTGAATCTTGTTTAAGCTTTACGTGAGCCTCTTAGAAGGCAATATTAACGGCTTCCTTATCCTTAGAGAAGAAGAAGGCCTGCGCGGTAATATTGAGTACATGGCCATGGTAGCGAATGTGGTATTGCTTGGTGTCAAATCGAGCTTCTATTTCCGCATCTTTAAGCCGTATAGAGAGTCGTTTAAGAAGCTTATTATTGCTTCCGTGATTATCGCCGACACAATACCCAATCTTATTAAGTATTTGGTAGTCTTGGAGGACTTGCCAGAGAACCTCTACCTGCTCATCACCTCCGTGCCTGCTAGGTAGAAAAGGGAGAGCAAGTAAGGCTTTGCGTAGTACGCCAGTACTATTAACAAAGTGGGCGCAGATTGTGATAAAAGTCTTCCGATTTGGTGAGCTCCATGCGTCAAGCGAGAGGTGTATAGGGGTAAGAGAGGTATGGAGCTTTTGTTTTAGGATAGCTTTATCTAGTAGGAATGACTCCTTAATTAGCTTTAGTATAGTTGCGCTAGAGTTAACCAGAACTTCATTGTAGGTGTAGTTTACTGCTAGAAGAAGCGCTTGAAGCTCTGGTTAAGTTACTGCCTTATATGGTAGATTTTAAATGACGATTAACTGCGCTAAAGCCTCCCAAATAACTGGTTGATTGATAGACTCCCTTAGTATACGTTCCTTCTTCTCCTTAACCTTTTGAACTTGGGCTTTACCCTGCTTTTAATATAGGCCCTTAAGTCTCTGCTTTGTAACTTTCTTGATTACCAAGTCCTCCTCTTTAACGGTAATACCGTGCTTCTTATATAGATGCGTGCGAATATTGGTAGTAATTACCTCTTGCCAGAATATATACTTAGCATAGTACCAGTATCGCCTGCCGTTCTTATTCTTAACTGGCTCGCCCTCGCGAGGCTCCCGTGCATAGGACCAAGTATTTATTGCGCGAATCTTTCGTTTCTTTAAGCTAGGTGGGAGAGAACCGGAGGATTAGTTGGAGGATGACGCGTTATAATCTTCGTCAGTATTAGGGTTATTAAATTGGTTGCTATTAAGCTCAGATAGTTCAGATTAAGTACTAGAACTACTGCCATAACTATATATAATGGACTCTAACTGTAATGGAGCCATAGTATTGCGATACTGGTGGTGTTGGGGGGGGTAAGTAGAACTTAAAAAATAATAAAGGTATCTGCGCAGGAAACCAAAATATTGAGTTCCTATGTATTTTTAGGAACGACCGGCGTAGTATTGATACTATATAATCTACCTTAATATTTATAAAATTAAAAATCTATATATATATTCATAAGCTTATGAATAATTCAATTTATAAGGGAAAAAAAATATTTAATGCATATCATTTATTATAAATGAATATATTCATAAAAATGAATGAATAAAAATATTCTTAAGACCACTGAATTAGACACCTTAAGCTAAGGCAAGCATAATTACTAGTCCTGGAAAGCAGAGCTTAATAAGTTAATAATAAAAGCAAACAAGACTAAGGAACAAAAGGTGGATCTACTTAAGAAGAATATTTCGTCTAAGATAAAGAACTTAGCCCTTACCCTTAGCCGCAAAATCAACAATGCTAACTACAAGGGCTAGAGTAAGTAAATAAACATATTCGCTTATAACCTATAGAACCACGCCTACTACACTAAGCTAAGTACCACTAGCGGCTATTAACCTACACTACCTAATAACAATACCTTAGCACTAGCACTATAGAATAACCTAATAGACCTTAACGCCGTTAAATTTAGCAGTGGTAGTAGTAGCCTCCCTAACAACGTCTAAAGACATTATATAGATAATAGACTCTACCTAGCATATGGTTAACCTGGCTACTGGAAAGATACTTATAACCCTAAAACAAACCTAAATCCCCTTCTAATACTACCGCGCCAACCCCTTCCTAGCCGTGGCGGATTCTTTAGTAGAGGGATTAGTAACCAAAATAATAACCATAGATAGGGATATAGGTTTAAACATAGAAACCCACCCCTATAATTCCCTTCCCCAATATAGCCCTAGCTAATGGTCCCGTATATAAACTACGGATAAGTGCTCTATACCGCTACTAACCGTAAGACCGGCTATGTCCTTAGCAAAGTACCCCCTAGTATATATACACCGTCGGAGACCAATACGTTAGGATATACTAGCTAAGACTATAGCTACTAGCTAAGCCCTATAATCTAGTTATTAAAAGACCAACCCTTGGACTAAGTCGCCTTTAAGGGTTAGAACCATATAGAGAGAAGGACAAAAGAATTAGATCTATACTACTAGATTAGTTAGATCTTATTTTAAGTTAGCTACTACTTAACCTTAGAATAGCAAACAATAATAGGAATACTATCCTTATTCAGACCTACCTCTCCTTACTACGCAACCTACTCCTATAAGTTTTCATTAAAATAGTAAGCCTTGTTAACAGTAGTAGTATAGCACTAGCGTTTACAGACGAAGACTCACTTATAAAAAAGCATAATATTATAACAAAAAGACTCCTAGTCCTAAAACCACTCCGCCTTACTAATAGACTCCCATCTAGCTTTATTACCCACTACTTTACAGTAAGAATAACAATCGGCCACTATATAGAATCTATACTCTTCTATATTATAAAGTTATCACCCTTAATACTAGTAATTCTTAAAATACCTTAGCTTAAAAAATATAACCTAAAACCAGACTTCCCTACTCTAGAGCTTAATTTTAACTCTAATTACTGTGCCTATAACTATCTCCTATGGTATATTCCTAACTATAACTAAATAGCACCACGCGGACGTATTGCACGGCTAACGCTCAGATACTATTAGCTAATAGTAGAAAAGGTGCCTAACACTAGTAAGCCAATATACGCAGTAAATAAAATAGAGATTCTAGAAAACTGGACTACCGCCCTATTCCCAAAAAAATAAACACTACCAGAACTATAAGTCCCCTGTATATACCCGCTTAACCTAGGTTAGCTAATAAGACACCTAACTTTAAGTTATTTACCGTACGTATATATAACCGCATGTATAACAGCTAAGGGTGTTACAGCTAAAACCAAAACTAGAGCAATTAAAACCTTCCCCCTATAACGCCCAACCTTATACCTATCTCCTGCGCGTACCGTGCAAGGCCGCCGCCTTGTTTCTGCCCCCCTGGGCTAACCAAGCTATGCCAGCCTAGCTATAGCACCGGAGAACCAGACATGCCCTAACCTAGACAACATTAAATACACTTATGCTATTAATTTTACCCAGTTCTATAAATAAAAAGGTGTAAAGGTGATAAGGATCTATATAGCGGAGCTAGTAGAACTAGTTAAATAAGAAGAACACTAATAGCTGCTTAAGAAGCTACCTATAGGCCTAATAGAAGTACCAAACCTATTAAAAAGGTCTTTCCGCTAGCTAATAGAAGGCGACTATATAATAGAGGAAGCCTGTAAAGCGCTACCCCCTTATTTCTATAACTTTCTTAAAATAAACCTAAAAACCAAGTCTGAGTTTCTACGCTAGAAGATAGTTAATACTAATATTAAGAAATTCCTAAAAGGCAAACCAGGATTAACCCGCAAGGATATTTTATAATGCTTACTAAAAGAGTTTTATAAATATATTAAACACTTCCTCCCTAAAAATATAGACAAGCTGCCCCCTTACCGACCATAGGACCACAAAATTAAGATTATACTAGGAAAGTAGGCCCTATACTATAAAAACAAACCACTCTTACCTGCTAAACTTAGCTGTGTAAAGAAGTGGATTAACGAGATACTAGATAAGGGTTTTATCTATAAATTAACCTTACTAGCCGCTATACCACTCCTCCTTGCAGCGAAACCTGGCGGCGGTATATAAATCTACTATAACTACTAAGGCTTAAATACAGTTACTATTAAGAACCGATACCTACTGCCACTAGTCCGCGAGATACTTGACGCACTTTATAGTGCTAAGTACTTTACTAAGCTTAATGTAATTGCTGTATTTAACCAAATCCGGATTGTGGAAGGCTATAAGTAGCTTACAGTATTTATCACCCAGTTTGGACTCTATAAGATACTAGTTATACCATTTAGTCTCTATAACGCGCCTATTATATTCTAAAACTATATTAACCATATTTTACACAACGCCCTCAACAACTACTGCACTGCGTATTTTAATAATGTCCTTATCTTCTTAAAAATACGCGCCGAGTATATAAAACACATAAATAAAATTATCTAGAGACTTAGTAATGCTGGACTCTAAATCAATATTAATAAGTCTAAGTTTTATACTACTAAAATAAAATACCTTGGCTTAATTATCTTAACTAATGGCATGACTATAGACCCTAAGAAGGTGCAGGCCTTATAGAAATAAAAGGACCCGACGTTAGTTAAGGAACTATAGCAATTTCTTAGCTTCGCAAACTTCTACTAATAATTTATTTAAGGCTATTCTAAGGTAGTTGAGCCTATAACTAGGCTACTAAAAAAGAGCATTAGCTGGTTATAGGGCCCTAATTAAGTATAGGCATTTTAGATACTAAAAACAGTATTTACTAAAGCACTAGTCCTAGCGTATTACGACTATATAAAGAAGACTATAGTAGAGACAGACGCCTTAAACTAGGCTTTAGGTAGAGTGCTCTATTAAACTAATAAAAGTAACAAGCTTAAGCTAGTTACATTCTTCTCTACTAAGCACTCAGCCCCTAAATACAACTATAAAATATATAATAAGGAGCTCCTGGTAATTGTTAAGGCACTAGAAGAATAGTGTCCTAAACTATAAGGAACTAAGCAGCCGTTTAAAATTATTACGGACTATAAGAACCTCTAGACCTTTATAATAATAAAATAACTAAACTAGCGCCAAGTCCGCTAGGCTAAGTTCCTTTCCTAATTTAACTTTATTATTACCTATAGGCCTGGCACTAAAGCCACAATCCTAGACGCTCTTAGCTGCCTTCTAGGCGTTATACCTGCTAATGCTAATAACAAACGTCTATAATACTAAGACCGCGTTGTCTTACTACTAAAGAAAGTTAACCCTACTATCCTAGAAGAACTACTAAGCGAATCCTAAAACTAGAGCATTAAAGACTTTATTGCAGTAATAGACCTAAAGCCTAAGAAAAAAACCCTTAAGGAGCTTATTAAGAATGCCTATAAAGAAAACAAACTCGCTAGGAATATGTTAGCTATACTACGCAAATAGGAAGACTATAAAGCACGCCATTAGCCTAAGTAGATTAGGAAGCTGCTTCGCTATAATAAATCTAAATGTTTAATTATTAACGGCCTAATCTACTATAGGAATTGAGTATTTGTCCCTAATTTATATAAACTCTAACTAGAAGTTATACACCGCACGTATAGTTTAGGCCCTACGGGTTACCTAGGCCATGTTAAGGCGCTAAACCTCCTTAATTAAACATATTAGTGGCTAGGTATTTTACAGTTTACGGCTACCTTTATAAAAGACTACGCTCTCTACTTCCGCATAAAGACCCCACGCTTAGCACCGCTTGGTTTCCTAAAACCACTAGAACTACTAGTCCGCCTATAGACCAATATCTCTATTAACCATATTATTAATCTACCTAAGTGCCTTTATAATGGCAAAATATATAGATATATCTTTGTCGTTATTAACCACCTAATAAAGATAAAATACTTTATTTCTATTACTAGCCTAGATACTAAGGAGCTTATTAAAGCATTTATCTATACTGTCTATAAGTTACACAGCGCTCTAAATACCATTATTTCTAATAGAGGCTCTTTATTCGTTTCTAACTTCTGGCGTCGCCTAAATTAGCGCCTAAAGGCAACCCTAAGCCCTAGCTCCGCATGGCACCCTAAAACGGATGGTTAAACCGAGATTGTTAATATAGCAATAAATAAGTACCTATATGCCTTTATAAGCTTTACCTAAGATAACTAGGTAGATTGGCTCCCCCTTGCCAAGTTTATTATAAATAACCAGGTTAATAAGACCACGGAAATCTTACTATTCTTTACTAATTATAGCTATAACCCACGTCTAGGCGTTAAACTAATAGGCCCCTAGCTATTAGCCCTATCTATATATATAAAGAAGGAGTACCTATAAGCTAATACTATTACTAACTGCTTTAAGCGTATCTTAACCCAGCTTAAAGCCCTAGCTCGTATCTCCTAGCGATAATATAAAGACAACGCTAATATAAAACAAGATAAAGGTATAATATTTAAAAAGGATAATATAGTTATAGTTAGCCTTAAAAATATAAAGACTAATTAGCCTAAGAGGAAGTAGGATAATAACTAGGACGGACCCTAGCCCATCCTAGCTGCTTATAGAGGAGCAGTTGTAGTTAACCTCCTAGACCATATTTATGTTAATAAGTCTTTCTATACTTTAAAAGTCTGCCTCTAGTTCCCTAAAGAGATTTCTAGTCAAGCACATATTAATAAAAAGAAACGTCGTAATGTTATAGGCAGGATAGCCAAAAGGAATAATAACGGCAATATTACAGACAAGTAGAAATTTAAAAAGATCCTTAATATATATAATAAACAAATAGACGAGTATGGCTTAACATACTATATTAAATGGAAATACTATAACAAGAAAACCTGGGAACCTAAGAAATCCCTAAAAGGGTATAAGCGCGTACTACTAAGGTTCTATAAATAACACCCTAAAAAGCCAGGACCCCCAGACTAAGTATAAGATAAGGGAGAGCCACGCCAAGGCCGTAGCCAACCATAAAGGTAATTTATGGTGGTTAAGATCTTATAGAACTTTGACCGCCAGTTAAAGTTATCTAATTAGTTAGTTTTTTGCTAAGAAGCACTATATAGTGGCGGTATAGAGTTCTACTAATTTTATTTATTAAGCTGACTAATTAAGATTTTCTATACCCGGTATAGAAAATCGCTATTAGCTCGGTTAAGGGCGGTAAGCAGAAGTAACATCTTTACAGCGAAAATAGGTTACTTGTTTAGTTTAGGGACCAAACCTTCTAGGTGTTACGGACGCTTTAAGTACAATGTTACGACTACTTGGAGAAGAGTTAGAGGAAGCTAGTTAGTTAATATAAGCACGGTCCAGGATGGATCCAGTAGAACTATATGATAAGGAATAGTAGCCAAGGTCACGTGATGTGATCTATATAATCTGTATAATCTATGTAATCTATATAGAGCAGACAGAGCACACGTACCTCACGGAGCGAAGGGATTTCTTAGGCATAAGGTTGTGTATTTAAAGGACCACAGTCCCTACCCAGATAGTTCTCTCTTTGTAGTAAATCTTAGAATACAATTAGAGTTAATCTATTAGGCAACCACTCCACCAGTTATTATTACATTGTTGATTTTGTTCTTACCTATATACCCAGCCTAATAACAGAACCCACCGTAGTTCCTACTACAAGGTTCCGTTACACATTCACTACCAAGGTTACGGTATTAAACAGAGAAATCAAACAACATGCCACCTAAAGCACCAGTCGCGACGACGTCGACAGCAGCCACAACCTTAGGGCCAACTGATACCAGTATGGCAAACACGGATTCTCAAGTAGTTACAAGAGGTCAGTTACAGGAAATAGTTGATTACTTACAAGACAATAATAGGATACTTAAAGAACACATTAATGGAATCAGAGCAGTAAAGATTAAGTTACCTTTAATTAAACGGTTTGTAGGAGAAAGGTTAAAGCTTAAGGGATTTCTTACGCAGATGCACTTTAAGGTTATACAGAAAGGAGCGAAGTTAATAACATTATTAGATTAAGTAGCCTACGCAGGGTTGTTCCTAACAGGGAAAGCACTTAAGTGGTTTAAACTATATCTTATGGAGATATAGGCCAATGGCATAACAACTACTAACTAGGACATATAGTACATATTCGCTAGTTAGAACGGGTTTGCAGAACGGCTAATATAGATGTTTAGAGACCTAGAATCTATAACCATAGCAGAACGAAAGCTTTAAAACTTAGTACAGCGCACTTTAGCAATTAAGTATACCACATAGTTTCAGACACTAGCCACGCAGGTTAAGTGGAACAATAGGGCGCTTATAGCACAGTACAAATAGGGACTTAAGGCTAAAGTCTAGGACGCAATTATCCTAATAGAAGATGCGGATACTCTAAGGGAGTTAATAGACCAGTTAATAAAGATTAATAATAGGATCTATTAAAGGGAATAAGCCAAGAAAGGGCAAGACAGAGTTCCACAGTTATATAAGGCGCAGAGTATATAATAATAGACACAGAGCTAAAAACTATGGAATGGCGCAGAGCTAATAGACCTAAGCGGTACCAAAGAAACCTAAAGGTGGGAAAAGAAACCATGGAAACCTAGAGGTTAAGGATCTAGTAATTAAAGGACTAAGGAGTAAAGGCTAAACCAGGGATCTTAGCAGCAGAAGACGTTTAGGCGGACTCTATAGCAAAGTTAGTGGTTCAGAGAGGGAGCTTATATAAATTACAGAAAATAAGGTCATTTTACCAGAGACTGTAAAGGTGGTTAGAGTAACCACGTAGTAAAGGGAACAAGACTAGCAGACGGCGCGTATATACAGAAGGATAATGGTGCACTATAAGGAACAAAAGAATGTTCAATTAACAGTTTTACATATTGTTACAATAACGCATACTAAATTCATAAAGACGCCAAGTATAGCGCAAGCTATTGGCCATAAGAGCCAGAGTTAAAAGGACTCTAAGGAACTAGAAAGTTAGATAAAGAACAAGATTAACTCTATAAGCTAGATTAAGATATCACAGCAATATACGGATAAAGATTAGCAGTAATAATAATGGAGTTAGAGTACTTATTAATTACTAGTAATAAGGATAAAAAGGAGGCTAACTGGGAGCACTTAAACCTTAATAACGCAATAGAAGTAGAGACTAAGACCATTACTAAACAAGGTTTAGTAACGGGTATTATAACACCATTAGATATAATTTCCATTACTTTATAAGACAAAAGGAGTAATATTTAAAAGAAATAAAGCAAGTAGACAACTGCTAGTGCTAGCTTATTACTTAATAAAGGCAAAAGGCTATAGGCTTAAGATTTTTAAGACGAGATGCAAAACGCTTAAGATTCTTAAGATAAAATAAGACACACTTAAGGACCCACAACGGACGAAAACTGATGGAAAAGGGCAGTAACTTAGTTCAGTAACAAACAAATAAGTATAGGACGTAAGTTTAAGAACTACAAGTTTGGGGAATAAATAAGAATATTAGCAATCCTAGGTGAATATAGTATTCAGCCTAAAGATTAAAAAGTTAATACCAGGATTAAAAAGCAAGACGACTATAAAGATCCAGCTATAAGACACAGAAAATAAGAAACTATGGATAAGTTTAAATAAAGAATTATCGCATAGCAAGAGCAAAAGCTAGATAAGAGATTAGCTATACTAGGTTATATAAGGGACAGAGCACCCGTATAAAGAGTTACTAATAGGCTAAGTGCAGGGACACCTAGGGCAAAGTAGTTAGATAAACTAGAACAAGAAGAGAATCTAGATATTCTAACTAGGTTTAAAGAAAGACATACTAAAGGATATTATAACGCAGTAATAACAAGGTACTTTCTAATAGATAAACCATATATACTAAACCAGTTATACGGAAAGTGGTATAGGCAACAACATAACAATAAATAGGAAGACTTTTATATATAGCTAGACAAAAAAGTTGTCTAAGACCAACCTATTACGGAAAAACGCATAAGTTATATTAAAGGAGCATTAATTATAATATTAAGGAACCTAGAAGAAGGATCCAGGGACTAAAGAAGTAAGTAATAAATCTTAGTACCCACAACAGAGATACCAGTGGTTAGATTAACTAGGTATAGGTTTAAACTTAAGGATAAAAACAAACTAAGAGTTAACCCAAAATATGCAGCGTATTATACACTATCGTAGATAGCTTATATAGATGACATATATAATATACATAAAGCACCAAAAAACAAGAACCAGAAGTACCTAGTAAGGATATATTAGGTACTAGAGGAAAAGCAGTTTAGGAACACTAAGTATATACACAGTTAGCACCCAGTAGAAGTATAAGGTTAAGGAGACTTAACACTTTAACTAGGAAGATTCCTTACGGAAGAATGCCTAGACAGATAATAGTGGTAGGAGTGCCTAGAGAACACTTATCTATGGCATATAGAGGAAAAGAAATAAACTAAGTATTGGCCTAAGTTGGACTAAGTATAAACAGGATCTAGCAGCCAATAGTTAGGAAAAGGAGAGGCGTATAGGACCAGAGGGAACTAGTGTTAAAGCCTTAGACCCTTAAAGGAATTCAAGGATAATACCTAAATTTATAAGTTAAATGGCAAGATTAGCAGTTTAAGGCGTTAGTAGATAGTGGAGCAATAAGGAACCACATATTACTAAAGGTAGTGGAAAGGATAGGGTTACCACACAGATAAAAGGAACACCTATATTTACTTATAACAATTTCCGGAGATCGGATAGCCTATGGAGGAGGTATTATTAATCTTAAAATAGGACCTATTTAGATAACTATTAAAGGGAGACCAGTTAGAATGTCTTTTAATATCCTACTGTTGGGACAGGACAAGGCAATACTAGGAATGCCTTGGTTATAGGAGTATAATCTAAAGATTGATTAGGTTATAGGTTAGGTCAATATTAGAGATACTTAATAATGTAAAGTGCGACAGTAAACCAAGTTAGTATAGTACTAAGTCGGAGCGACATATAAAGAGACTGAGCGAGGCTTAAGTCATATACCAAAAAGATACCATAAGTATGGTAAAAAGTTATAGTTACTAGAAAGTAAAAAGCTGTTAGAACATGCAGCATGGGACTATAAGATAGAATTAGAAGAGGGAATAAGTCTAAAGTTCTTTCTAATCTATAAGCTTACTAAAACGGAGTTAGTAGCGCTTAAGGAGTTTATTTAGGAGAACTTATGTAAGGGATATATTAGACCATTATAGTTATTAGCAGAATATCCAGTACTATTCATCCTAAAGAAAAACGGAAAACTTAGGATATATATAGACTACAGACAGTTAAACAGCATTACTAGAAAGGATAAGTATCTTTTACCCTTAATTAGCGAGATTTAAGACAGGATAGGCAACGTAAAGATCTTTATAAAGATAGATCTAAGATAGGCGTACTATTAGATTAGAATTAAGGAAGGCGATAAATAGAAGGCAGCCTTTAGGTTAAAGGAAGGACTATATAAACCATTAGTTATACAATTTGGGCTTATAAACGCACTAGCAACATTCCAAAAGCAAATTAATAGTGTATTGGGAGAACACCTAGATGAATTTGTTATAGCATATCTTAATAATATTATTATCTACTTAGAAAATAAGGAAGAACATAGAGAATATATTAAATAGGTCTTAAAGAGACTACAAGAAGAATAGATGCTAGTAGCAATTAAGAAATGCGAGTTCTTTACAAAGAAAACCAATTTTGTTAGATTTATTACTAAACTAGGCCAACTTAGTATAGATCTAAAGAAGATTAAGGCCATAGTAAATTAGTAAGAACTAGAGAACGTTACGCAGTTAAGATTGTTCCTAGGGTTTTGCAATTATTGTAGAAGGTTTATAGCGCAATAGTTAAAGGATATTGAGCCACTTACGCAGTTAATAAAGAAAGAAGAACTATGGACATGGGGAGAGAAGCAATAAGAACTGTTTAAGAGAGTTAAAGAGTTGTTTACCTAGGAGCCAGTTCTTAAGATCTATCAACTAGGTCTAGAGACGGTTGTAAAAATGGATGCATTAGACTTTACACTAGGGGCATGCTTTATATAGAAACATTAAGATAGATGGCACCCAGTGGCATACTACAGTTAGAAAATGACACCACTAAAGTTAAACTATAACATCTACAACAAGGAGTTGTTAGGTATAGTTACAGCACTTAAGGAATGGAGAGCATTCTTATAAGACATAGAGAAACCATTTATAGTTAAGACAAACTATAAGAACCTTACAGGATTCCTAATGACAAAGGAACTCAACCAAAGACAGGTTAGATAGGCGGAAATGCTTATAGAATACTATTTCAAGATTCAGCATACCAAGGGTATAGACAATGCATAAGCAGACGCTCTAAGTAGAAAAGCTGAACTATAGAGTAATAAAAAGCTATTAGGAGCTTTATTGCGAAAGGATTAAGACGGATTAATTAGGTACAATTATCCAAAGATTATAGCAACTAAGGAAAGTCAGATCCATAAATTACTAGAAAGTAATTGGACATAGAAGATCTAAGAAGCATAGGTAGAGGATCTAGACTTAGAGCAATATAAAAGCAGAGAGGCAATATATATGCCTAAGTCTATTACAGAAGAATTTATTAAGGAATTCTATAAGGGAATAATATAAGGACATAACGGAGCTATAGGCTTAGTGTTAAGACTTTAAAAAGAATACATTATTTAAGGAATCTGGGGACTAGCAAGACAAGTTATAAAAAAGTGTCCAAATTGCCAAAGAAATAAACTAATAAGGCATAAGCTATACGGAGGGCTATAACCTATCAAAATACCAGGAAGACTATGGGAGGTTATATTATAGGACTTTATTATTAAGTTACCGAAGTTAAAAGATCCTATTACAGGACAAGATTATGACGTAATTTTAGTGATAGTGGATAAGCTAATAAAGTGGGGATACTTTATAGCGTATACAGAAGAGATATTAGCAGAAGATATCGCTAGAATCTATATAAAGGAAGTGTTTGCAAAATATAGAGCACTAGATAAGATTATATCGGACAGAGATTCAAGATTTATAGTAGCATTTTAGAAAGTGTTTCTGGCAGAATAAGGGGTTTGCGCAGTAATATCTACAGCATATTATCCACAGACGGATAGATAGACAGAAAGACTAAACTAAATACTAGAACAGTATCTAAGGCACTATATTAATTACGCACAGAACAATTAGGTATTATTATTACCAGTTACATAGTTTATATATAATGCAACACCATAAGAAGGAATAGGAATATTACCATTTAAGGCGAATTATGGGTATAAACTAAGAACATTATTATCGCCACGTCAAGCAAAGAAGATAAGTAGCATAGCTAAATAAAGAATAGAGATATTAATAAATCTTTATATAGACCTTACAGAAATAGCTAAACTAGTATAAGAATAAATGAAGAGGTACTATAATACTAAGAGATCTAAGGGACCAGATCTTAAGGAGGGAGATAAAGTATGGCTACTATACAAAAATTTTAAGAGTTAACGACTAAGCAAGAAGTTGGACCACGTTAGACTAGGACCTTTTAAAGTTAAGCAAAGAATTTTATTAGTTATATATAAGTTAAACCTACTAGCTAAAATAAAGATCTATCTAGTATAATATGTTGCAATGCTAGAACTAGCATATAGGAACGTTAAACCACTAGTATACAAAGCAGACACATATAGAGGATAAGAGGAAGATAAATGGCAAGTTTTAAAGATTATTAGTTATAAGGATATAGAGGACGAAACATGGTATAAGGTAAAGTGGATAGGCTATAGTAAGACTACCTAGGAACCACTAAGCAACTTAGAGAATACTATGGGAAAGGTATAGGAGTATTAGAAGAAAAGGGGTCAGGCAGCATTAATAAGGAAGGATTGCCAAAGAATAAGTCACCTAAGGGGGACCTAAGAAGAGCACCTGCCGAGCTACTTAGAGTTGTTTCCCTCTTAGTTAGAAGAGAGATTGATCTTTCGTCACTAAGTTCCTGTAGACCTTAATAAACAAGTTTCCACTCCTTGGAACGAACCTTCTTACAAACCTTCTCAAGGCAAAGAAGACGCGTAGAGGCAGACAAGTACGCCTTATGGGCAGCACGAGTACGTTAAAGCTTAGCAAGGGAGGCCAAGAGCTTATCATCGAGTTTTGCAACAGTAGATTAAACACAAGACCCTATAATAAGTTACTTAGGGAACTCAAAGACTGTTAAGAGTTATAGAACGCATATACTTAGCGTCAGAGATAAAGCGAATATTGCAAGACGAACGAATATTTGCTTTAGTGCACTCCGAATAAGAGGAAGGTTGTTAGGCAGAAGGACTCGCTAGCATAATATAAACCAACCCCTCTTTCGCATAATAAGAATACGGAGACAGCATTATCTCACCTAGTGACAGTATAGAGGAAACTGTACGCGCACAATAAAGGGTTAAAGAAGAAGAAGAAGCTTTAGGTATAATAAGCAGAGATATTAACTAGATTAATTAAACGGACATTACACCTCTAGTAGACAACTTGGAGATGTTAGGAATCTTTAAGGATAAAGATAAAGAGGAGGGAGATAGTATTATAGACGCTTTAAGTACAATATTACGACTACTTAGAGAAGAGTTAGAGGAAGCTAGTTGGTTAATACAGGCACGGTTTAGGATGGATCTAGTGGAACTATATAATAAGGAATGGTAGCTAAGGTTATATAATATAATCTATATAATCTATGTAATCTATATAATCTATACAGAGCAGACAGAGCACACATACCTTACAGAGCGAAGGGATTTCTTAGGCATAAGGTTGTGTATTTAAAGGACCATAGTCCCTACCCAGATAGTTCTCTCTTTATAGTGAATCTCAGAATACAATTAGAGTTAATCTGTTGGGCAACTACTCCACCAGTTGTTATTACGTTGTTGATTTTATTCTTACCTATATACCCGGCCCAATAATAGAACCCACCGTAGTTCCTGCTACAAGGTTCCGTTACACTAGGAAGGGAAGTACTGTTACGGCATAGTCCTAACGCGTACTATCTCGTACTATTTCCTACTGTTAGCTAGCCCACCACTAGCGCCTTGGCGGCTGCCCCTACTGTTTGTATATAATACCCCCTTTTACCTCCTTCTCTTCTTCATACCACAATGTAGTTATTCAGCCTATTAGCATTATAGCACTGTAACAGGAGGACAACAACAATAACTTATGGCTTAATAACACGGAGGTACTCCATAGTACTATATTAGGCAATCCTCACCAAAATATTAGTAAGAAGGAGCCTGTTGTGACCTATTTAGTACCTAATAACTACTAAAAGCCATTACCTCTTCTACTTTATTAATCTAGCAGAGCGGCGCGTACTAGAGCTTAAAGGACCTATACTTAATTAGCTTATGGTAATTTTATATTAATCTTAAGTAATACTAATAAGAGTCCTAGTAATCCTAAGCTAAAAGAGGTTATCAATCCTAAGCAAAAAGAGGTTGGTATTCTGTTAAAATTAAAGCGATAGCAATAGGGAGCTTCTATAGACGCGCATAAGGCTTATAAAGCTAGCGCACTTGCTATTAGGTCCCCCAAGGCTAAGCGCACGCATAGTAATAAAAAGGGAAAGGACCCTATTGAAATATATGGCTAAATATTGGAGTATTACACGTGTAAATAGTGCTTTGTTATTTAAATCGGAATTCTAGTTGGCAATAGTGGCCTGTGCGGGCTTACTAATTGCTTATTAATCACGGTTGTGTGGGATGATTGTGCCCGGGGACGCTCCAACGGGAAGAGGTAGATATTGGGCCACTCCTAGACCCAGGCAGCCACTTCTCTTCACTTGAGGCTCTCGAGGTAGAAGTAGTGAGGATTTGTCCTATCTCCCGGTATTCTTATTCAGACGGCATTGTCAACGCACGAATCGATCGCGAACATTACACTATCGATGATTGTATTGGAGATTTATGCAGAGTAAACCAGGCCTTCCATCTACTTCAAGAGAATGGATTTTGTGGGTCCCAGTTTAATATTTTACTTCAAGATCCGACCAGACATGAAGTAGCGGTCGCTCACCCAGTTTCCGATGCTCTTTTAGAGAAACTTCTAAAAGAAGCGAAATCTATTAAATCTTCCGTCGCAATCACTGATGAATCCCATCTTAATGACTTAGAGTCCCCACATAGTATAAAGGCAGAAGAACAGTGTCTCTTCTTCGATGAGCTATTGCAAAATTTGCAGATGGTGCCAGCTGGAAGTAGGTACTATATCCAGCATAAAATGGTTAAAGGCTAATTTAGACGCAATGCTTCTGGTATTTCGAGGTTCTAACGATATATCTAGGAACATATACGCGCCCCGGTCGGTATAACGCAGAGCGCGTCGCGCAATGGTCCCAATTTGTCATCCCTGTTCTCATGCTTGGACTTGTGTCGTATTCCGGTTCCCACGTCAATCGGTTTGATCTTACTGCTTATAGCAAGCCAGTAATAGCATTCCATCTTACTGGTGATTTTACTTTTAGACAACGAAGACTTGCCTGCCTAGAAGAGTTCATAGGTGGACCCGCCTGGATATTAGAAAGATTCCCAAAAGACTGCGAGAGTTACTGGGTTTCTATTAGTACTGATGACTTTGCCGATCTATGGGGACCTCTAAGCTTGGCCGAAGAGAACGACGGACCTGGTTCTATTAAGTGCATATATACCGAGCGAGGTGTGATCACTCACGTTGGTGACTCATCAGGTCTTCATCTGGCGAAACCGGATGAATTGAGATGTCACTGGCATAGATTGGACTCCAAGGAGCTGCCCCTTACTTCTCGTCAAGCTCCTGGAGTGGAATTATCCGAGACTGTCATCCGAACAGGTCAGTGCAATCGATGCCGAAGACATCCCAAGCTCGGTGATTCTAGTCCAAAACAATGGAAATGCTTCCGGCCAACCGGTACGATTGCTTATCGGGAAATCTTCTCAGAGGGCGAGCAGCGCCTTCAATTGGAACCAGTCGTGTCAGGCAGATACTGAAGCCAGCAACTCCCGAGGAGCAACCCCACTGCAATTCCCAGGAGTTTCGAAGTCTCGAATGCAACTAGACCAAGTCGCGACTAGCCTTTCAGCCGGGCAGTGGATTAAAGGGGGCGTTCAAATGACTTGGAAACGTATTCCAGGGAGATCGCATAAAGACGGAATACTTCTATGGTGTAAGAGGAAAGGAGATGTCACTCCCATTTGGGGCCTTCGCCTCGGAATTGAGATAAGCCTTTGCACAGGAAATGCCAGAAGAGTAACCCTCTGGGAAGCTGTCAAATTGCTGCATGCCCAGAGGGAAGCCCAGGAAAGGGATTTGGATCACGATACTAGATGTCTTCACAAACCAGGAGATCCAGACTGCCTTCTACGGTGCTGGAATTTAGACCAATCTTTGCTCGACGAGGTTAATTCCATGCCACCCGGGGATGAAGCGGATATAAAGCGCAAACGCAATCTCAAACGCCTCTGTAAGTCAGTTATGATAGCCGGGATTACCGACTTAAGCATTACTGGCTATAAAAATGATGATTATCTCTAGGTATGGTGGCTATTTATGTAAGTACTCTACATTCACTGCATTAAGTCAAAGTCTGAGGATGGGACACACTACGGCTGGTTCCAGATGTTTAAAGACACGACATATATCTTGACCTTTGCAGTCATGAGCAAACGATGCTTCACTTACGAAGGAGACGACCTTGTCGCTAGTGAACGCGTATCTCGACTCTGCAAGAGTACTAGACGCAGATCAACTCAAAGCAAGTCGATAAGGCAGTCTCACACTGTACTAGAAACAGTAATCCAACTTCATCCGGATTCTGTAGCATGCTTAGATCTAGATAACTCCCTGCACCTCGAGTCTTATCTCCGCATTAGCGAAATTGGCTCCCTGCATATTAGGAATAATGGGGAAGCGCAACTGGCCGTCTTCAAGAGTGGTATGATGGCAACGATCTCGGAGTTGGCAATCTGCGCAAGTCGGGCAAGTTGGGGCCACACACATTACGAGCTGATTGACGATGAAATTGCAACACGCAAGACCGCGCGGGTTATTGTTATTTAGCTTCGCCAAACAAGGATTCCACCCCCCTCCCTTTTCCCCCAACCAGGGGTGGCAATAATCAGTTAGTTAGTTACATTGATTATGATTATCATATAATCATAACTAATATAATCAGAATCAAGGTCCAGATTATATTATATTAATATAATCATATAATCACCTAGGGCAAGAAGGGGAGGAAGTGGTGATAGAGCTTAGGTGGTGAGCGGTGGTTTAGTTAATTTGGCGATCATCGGCAGATGTGTCGCGGTACTTCCGAAACGCGAAAAAGGCACCAGAATACATACAAATAAAAGCCGTGCGCGCTCCCGTTGAGGTACCTAGCCACAGCACCGTATTCTATTCTTCCTTATTGTTAATACCACCCTCCCCCAAAACTTACCAATGATGCCTTCCTTACCCCCCGATCGCACCCGTGTCCAAAAGCGCAAATGTCAAGAAGAAGAAGACGCGGGTTTTAGCCTCAGCGAGCACGATTCGCGCGAGTTCGATAACGCTTTTCGGGCGCACGTCGTACAATCTCATGGGAGCGTTCAAGCCTTGGAGCAACGGTGGTGGAACAAACGGAGTGCTTAAAGAGCTGGATTCGTAAGGTAGTTAAATTGGGAGGCTTTACAACGGCAGATATCGCGCTTAATGTAGAGGCTATTAAAAAAGGGCTTGATCAGGCGCAGGATAATGATTTGGGCAATAATAAGGCAGTAGATAAGGCAGCAGATGAGGATTCGGAGTACAAACGAACTCTAGAAGGCTATTGCCGACTTCCTAATGCGGAAATTAGGCAGACACGCGGCATTAAGTATTTTGGTGAGACTTCCGAGGCCCTCTACTACACCAAAAATCCCACTAACTCCTATATTAGGTAATTAAGGTAGAATCATATAATCAATATAATCAATCAGAATCAGAGCCGGTGATTATGATTATTTGATTATTGCCAGGCCTGCCCCCAACTATCACCTTAAAAATAAAAAGTCTGTATATGTCCAAGTTCGTAAACCTCCTTACTAGGAGGGAAGTGTTTCCCTCCCATAGATGAATATAGCGACTTGAATCTCAAATGCTATAACAGGACGACTTGTCCAACCCTTACCACTCTTTGTCCTTCCTTTGGGGGCTGCTTTCAGTCTCTTAACGCGTTCTGTGTTGAAATTTACGGCTTTTGTAAGTCCCTTAGTCTCTACTTTTTCCTTTTCCGCCTCTGCATCTAAGCAGACTTGCTATTAAGCAAGCAAGCCAAACAGGAAAGCCTTAGCTTACTAGCTTGAAACTTTTCGCACCTAAAGCTGGCTTGCTTGGCTTGATAGGTCGAAACAGTCGGCTTACTTGGCTTGCTTGAAGGCTTGTTTAATTTTATATAGAAATTTTAGAGTAATATATAGAATTAAGCCTCTAAGCCACCGATTTAGCTAGAAAGCTCCTCCGCAGCCCTGATTTATAGTTATTATAATATAAGATTGTGTAGAGATAACGTAATAAGGAGGTTCGCGTAGCCGGAGGCGTCTATTGCGAGGCTTGGTATAATGGTAAGGAAAGCTTCGATAAAAAGGCTTCAGTAGGGAGAAAAATCCTACTATTAGCTCCAACGGTTAGCTACTAGTTATACTAACCGTGGTGAATTTACTGCCTTATCTACTAGATCTTTTAAAGCCCGTTCTTATATAGCTGCGATTTTCCTATAAGGCAGCAATGATATTAGGGCGAAGCTTCAAGCAACGCGGCTCTAGTAGATTACCAGCTTCACTAAACACCCGTTCGCGGTTGTAGCCTATAGCCCGTATAGTTAATATATCAAGAGCTATCTGTGCGAGCTTTAGCCGAGCCGTTCGCTCCTGCCACCAGTAGATCGTCTAGTAGTGGCAGCAAGTCTTCTAGGGTGACGCTACTAGACAGCATTACTATCGAACTAGGTTAAACTGGTCCGATAATAATAACCAACTAGGACAAATTTAGAGTCATTGAATAGGTTATCTCTCTGTCAAGACGCCATAACATAATTAATATTAATTGGTTGTGAGGCGAGTCATGTTTGTACCCCACCTGTATGCCCCCCAAGGTCCGGGCCGCTGTCCCGTAATCTGGCTCTTCCGCCACCAATCTTGTCGAACGCGGGGATTACAGCCATTGAGTACAAATGAAGGCCAGCTCTTCGTCCCAAGGTTCCTTCCCAGGAGGACACTTCAAACTCGGAACCTACCAACGCACAAAATACCTCTATAGTCTTTAACGAAAACTCCCCTCACCAAGGTCCATTTCCGTCTTTGGACCTGAGCAGCCGCCGCTTTAACCTGAGCCGAGGGTGAGCAGCCCTAAGCACGCCCTAAGCACGCAAGGGGTGCCTGGTTCTGGGCCCTTGGGGCCCAAATTTGGGAATCGGCTAAAGATGCCCAACATCGCCTTGAACCAAAATTTCGGCCAAGACTGCTGCCTTGGACTTAGCCACCCCTTAAAACCCATCGCTGACGTATTTACGCTTACCCCTTATCCCAATAACCAACAACTTCAGCTCAACTTATGTCCAGCTTTAGATTTTGGGTTATTATACCGCAATTATTATTATTAAGATTATTTGAAATAGCTATATAATACAAAATATTCCTTATTAAATATTGTTTTATTCTTCTAAGTGTTTTAATAGCATTTTTATATTAACTTCTGGCTAACAACTATATAGTTTTCCTCTTTATATATACCGCTCACAACCGTAAAACCATAAGGCAATTAGCTAAAGGATTTGCACGTACTCTTAAATTAACCTATAACATAAATAGCTAAAACAATTGGTTTAGGTAGGGCCTTTAAATGCTTTAGTAGCGGATTAGGGCATAGGTTAAAGAGGAGATCTAATAGACCCGCTATACCTAGTATGAACTTAAATGCTCCTTAGTTAGACTGCACAGCGTGGGCTTATAGGGGTATAGCTTAGTAAAGAGCAAACTGGATTGGATAGTATTAGCCAGGTTTAGCCTAAGTTGCGTAGATTATTATATAGACACGGCCTGATCTAGAGTAGAGGGGTATATTAGTAGGCCCCCACTATCTAAGTAAGTGGGGTAGGTATAGCCAATATAGATAAGATAGTGCTAACCTTAACTAGTTAGCAGAGTGGCGTAGATTTAAGGTAGGTATATATCACGGGGCGCGGAACAGTGGCTGCTAAACGTATGTATTTGAGGAGTCTACAAGACGTTGCGCGATCGATCGTAAGGATCAAGGGCGTAGGAAGGTGATATAACGTGTTTGACCACTCCCCGGGCCACACTAGTCCTCGGGCCACTCCAAAAACCACCAAAAATCGGGAAAATCGCATTTTGATATCTTAACAATGGCTTTATAATAAATTCTAAAATTCCATAGCTAGCCTTTTACGCCTATTCTAAGACTCCTATTAAAGTTCTAGAATAATAAGCCTAGCCGTTATCAAGATATTGAGTTTTATTGAGTTTTGGCCCCCAATTTTAAGCTAAATTGCCATTCCTCTAAAACTACCCAATGAATTACTTCCAAAGTTAGAGTAGAGTCTTAGAATAGGCATAAAAGGTTAGCTATGGAATTTTAGAATTTATTATAAAGCCGTTGTTAAGATATCAAAATGCGATTTTCCTGATTTTTGGTGGTTTTTGGAGTGGCCCGAGGACTAGTGTGGCCCGGGGAGTGGTCAAACACGTTACTACGCGTGGCTGACGTAAGCTGTACGCGAAGCGTACGCGAGGGCACGGGGTTCCGCTAGGGAGTCTCCTATAGAGGCTCCTGCGGCGGCGTTCCGTGACACTACCCCCCCCTCTTATAGAGGCGGAGCTCCGGCGACGCTGTGGTTACTATATACATATAGAAGGAACGCTTAAGGCATAGAGAAGGAAAAGAAATAACGCTAAAGGGGTTGGCGGTATGGAGTTCTGCCGGCTCTAATCGTTAAATGGACCAATTAGGATTTTCTATCCCCGGGATGGAAAATCGCTATTAGCTTGGTGGAAGGCAGTAAGCTAAACTAACATCTTTGCAGTCTGCAGCGATATTATATAATAAGGCTTGGCACCCAAGAATTTAACCAATTAGATAACTTTAACCGGCGGTTAAAGTTCCTGGATATCTTAACAATTTTTTAGTTATATAATGGCAATCTACGGCAATCTAACGGCAATTTGCCCTTATATAGCAGTGTATAACGGTTAAACTCTATAAGGGCTCCTATAGAGGATTAGGCACGAAATCTCTGCTTAGGCCCAGTTTCTATAGGTTCGCGTAGTAAAAGTCTTCCTATAGTTGCCATTCTAGCTAATCTATATCAAATCCTGTATAGATAGCTCTATAGTAGAGCCGCCGTCCTCTACCTTTGCCAAAGTATTTAAAGTTAATGATTTGTTTAACGGTCCACTCCTTATAGTTCTTGTCTTCGTTCTCGTCTCAAATTAGTACTAGTAGGGGTTTAGGCTATATCTGTCCCGGTAAGGGGTTAGGCTAGTGAAGGTATAGTAGCTATAGGTAAAATACAGGCCATATCCCGTAGGTGGCTAGGGCAGGCAGGAGCTCTAGCTTATATGCGGCTCCCTTATTAATAACTTGTTTAATCTAATAGGGGCCGAGATTCTTATAATTGAGTGACTTTATAGGCCTCTGCATAGAGATATTGCGTATATCTAGCTATACCCAGTCGCCAACACGCATCTCTGGTGGTGGCATTCTATAATAGTTAGCGAAGTAGGCCTGCTTTGCTTAAGCCCAGGCCATTTCTCCTCTATAGTAGTTAAGTGGATTTTTTATATAGTCTATATGCTGGTTAGTAAGTAGTATCTTAAGGCGTTTTCCATATAGCAGTTTCTTATTAATAGGTTCTGGTGGCTTTATGCCAGATTAGGGGTAATAACCCTTATTCGCGAAGAATGGAGTAAGTCCTATAGTGGCTAAGACGTGGTTATTAGCTACAAACTCGCCTAGTAGAAGGTGATCTACCCAGTTATTCTAGCTGTAGGTAACGACCTGTTATAAGTACGCCTTTATACTGGCGTTAGCGTTTTCTGGCCATCCTATAGTCTTATAGTGGAAGGATATAGATATCTTAATGGAGATACTAAGACGTTAATAGATCTATCTCCATAGGTTAGAGTTAAATTATGTGCCCTAGTTGGACGTAATAGAGTTAGGTATCCTATGTAGTTAGTAGACTTCGCAAAGAAAAGCATCTGCAATGTCATTAACAGCTATACCTTTAGTTAGGACGTAGTAACGTTCCTTTATAAGTCAGCATATTATTATTAGGATGTTCTTATAGGTACGACCATACCATTTATAGGGTGGTAGGTTAGTAATAAAGTCTATGGCTATATCTGCCCACCACCATATAGGGATTAGCAGTGGGTGCAGTAGTCCTTAGTACTTAGTGCGAAAGGCCTTAGCGCGCTTGCAGCTATAGCAGGCGCTTATAAAGCATTTAACTAAGTCTATTATTTTAGGCCAGAAGTAGTATCAGCTAAGGAGTTTATACATTCCTCCTTTGCCTGGGTAACCGCTTAACTGGAGGTTGTGGGCTATCTAGATTAGTTACCGTTGTAGGTTTTCTAAGTTAGGGATAAATAGATGGCCTCTATAGTAGAGTCTGTTCTCCTTTACTTCTAAGGCTACTATATTAATTTAGCCTAAGTTTTAGAGGCTAGTAAGTAGCTTGCGGATGCTAGTAGTTTTTATAGTAATAAGTTAGTATAATAATGGGTTAATAGAGATGTTATATACAGCAGTAATAAGCTTATTAATTTTAGGGGGCGGCTCTAAGTCCGTAGCATAAAGCTAAGGTGCAGATGGTTCTATCGTAGGTAGCATACTAGGGGCTAGGTTCCTTGCTTTTAGGGTTATCCTCTAACTAAGGAAGATCTTACGAGCGGCGTGTTAGGCTATTAGGTTTTGTGCCTTATACTCCCGGCCTATATATAATTTTAAAGTTAAAACCAGAGAGGAACTCATTCTAATGTGCTTAGCGTTGGTTTAGCTACTTTATAGTTATAAAGTACTTAAGGTTGCGATAATCCGTAAGGACTTTAGTTAGCTGGTTAGGTTCTGCTAAGAAGAGTTCCGGTTAGAATTTTTTAAACGCTTATACAGTTGCAAGGAGTTCTTTGTTATAGATCTTATAGTTACACTCTTATAGTATAAGCTTAGACAAGTAGAATGCGACTAGGTGGAGGAGACCGTTGTTACCTATCTGGAAGAGGACGCCTACGTTAACGTGGTCTAAGGAGTCGGTTTTAAGATAGAGTTATTATCCTAGTGTAAAGTAAGCTAGGATAGGTGCTTTAGTAAAGGCATTTTTAAGGTCTTAGAACACCTTCTCGCAGTTAGGCGTCCAGGTAAAGCATAGGTGCGTTTTTCTTCCTTTCGCAGAAAGGCCCTTCATTCGCATTATTGCTGTAAGTAGTGCTACTACGCCTAAGAAGTTGTATATAAATTTCTAATAGAAGTTGGCGAAACTAAGGAAGGCTTATACGTCCTTAATACAGTTAGGGGCTTGCCATTTAGTAATTGTGCGTACCTTCTTAGGGTCTATACGGACACCCTTAGTAGTAACAATTAGTCTAAGGGAACGTTCGGTTGCGCCTTTAGATTGAATCTGAAGGCTCCAGAATATATCCGATCTGAAGCTCAAATCTAATTCTGACGCGATCGTTCGGTCAATCTGACGACTTTCTGATCTGAAGCTCCTCCAGATCGGCAAGCGCGTTAAATTCGCAAGCTATACCGTATATAGAATCTAAACTGAGGTCTTGGCGTCAGTTCAAATCAGGAGCTCGAAGCTCCTTCTTTAAACTCCAGATTAAATCTGAAGCTTTGTATACGCGCCCAATCAACAACTCCTCGTGATATGGCATCTCTACCCACCCCCACCGCGACGCTACTGTAGTCGCAACTGCACGTATTTTATAACGCCCTTATTCTAACTTTTGTAATCGCAATAATACTCCTTCCGCGTGGCGTCCGTACTCAGCATACCAATATATGGCGAGGCACGAGGTGGACGACGCAATTACTCTATGGCCATAAGGCACGACTTCTAAGCGTCACCCAGATAAAGCCTAAGGTGTTTAAGAAGCTCCTCAGTTAGCTACAGGAGCACAGTGGCCTTAAGGACACGAAGCTTTTATCGGCGGCTAAGAAGCTTATAATATTCCTAATAATATTTAGTAACAATACGTTGTATAAGTTACTAAGTAAGGTAACCCAGAACTCCTCAGCAACAATCCATTAGTAAGTATTTAGCGACTAGCTGAACTTCTTGTATTAATTTACTACCTTATAGAGCTGCGTATAAAGTTCTTTCTGGCCTTCTAAAGTTATATAAGGAAGTTGTTTAACTTCCTAAAAACATTACCCTAGATAAGATTGCTAAGGATCCTAAATAATATCCTTTCTTTACTGATTGCATTGGAGCTCTTAACGGTACTTATATTCCTATTTCTATTAAGGGTGGGTATATTAAGCAGGCTCCATAGCGTAGTAGAAAAGGTGGATTAACGCAGAATATACTTATAGCTGTTAACTTCTAGATAAACTTTATATACGTCCTGGCTGGGTAGGAGGGTACTGCTTATAACAGTAGAGTAATTAATTCGGCTAAAGTTAAAGGATTTAAAGCCTTACCTAGTAGATACTACGTTATAGATGCTGGGTACCCTAATATACCTATAACACTAACTCCCAACCACAGTATATAATATTATCTTTGTAAATAAGCGTAAGTAAATATAAGGCCTTAGAACTCTAAGGAACTCTTTAATCTTCGGCACGCGGCGCTAAGGAACATAGTGGAGCGTACGATAGGTCTTTAAGAATCGGTTTAGGTTCTTTAAAGCCAGTAGGCGTAATCTACCTTTAAGGACGCAGGTTAAGGTAGTGTACGCCTTAACGGCCATTCACAACTTTATTAATATATATAATCCAGATAATCTGGATAGCTTTTAAGAGGGGGAGGATAAGGATATAGATGAGGAAGACGCGAGGCTCATAGAAGAAGAAAGCGATATAGGCATAAACTAAAGACGCGATGAGATCGCGTGACTTATATGGGAGAGTTACTGCCAGGTAATTAGCAGGCCAATTAAATAAGAATCTACTATAGATTTGGTATATTTACTATAGAAATCTACGTACTTTCCCTTTATATATTGCTCCTTAATCGCGTATATAGTAAGATGTTAAAGAACAATCAAAATATTACCCAAATCTTGCTCAGATATTACCCAAATTCTCACCTAAATCTCGCCCAGATCTTAATCGGATCTTACCCAGATTTTACTTAGATCTTATTAAATCCTACCTTCTTAATCGCCCTCCTTCCTGCTAGTCAAAATATTATCAATTAAGCTTTGCTAAAGCTCTCCAACTCCAGCCGTTACAAGAAACAATCTAGCAGTTAACTTAGTCTTAAAAGCCCGCAGGACAACTAGCTGCTCTGCCGGATCTAGGTAACTGAACTCCTTAATAAACTCTATAGAGGCCTTCTCTTAAGGAGACTTCCGGGTGACTAACTGTTTTATTGCTCTTATCTCTTTAGTAATCTATTCTACCGTCTCTTCTAGAGAATCCATTACTTGCCACGTTTACTGGCGCTTTAAATTAGATTCAGCCTCTTTAGTAGCTTGTTTAACAGCTTGCTTCCTTATCACTAATAAGGAAGCTTAACTTGGCATTAAGAAGGAAGATTTTGGTATAGAAGGAGTATTTAAGTGCTTAACGGAAGGTAAGCTTAATAGACTGCGTCTAATAGAGCTGCAAGCTAATCCTAACTTAAAGTCCTCCCTACCTTCCTCCTTACCTTCCTTATCTATCAAATCTATTGCCTGCAAGGCCGTGGTTGCAAGAAGCTCTAGGTCTATATAGCTTTCAATTGCCTTATTAATCGACCTTACATTACCCCCTATCGCTAGAACTCCTTTAAATAGCTCCTGCAGTATATTTAAGAAGGCAGGTGGCGTATTACAAAACTTTATAGCTTTAGGATTGGCCTTAAAGTATACATCTATAACTTCCTTACTGGCAACGGGCACTCCTTTAGCTTTATCCCACCCCTAGCCAGAGAGGGCGCAGAGCTCCTTCTACGTCTTCCAATCCTTCTTATAGCTATCGTGCTTACTTTTAACTTGCTTTAGGTTAACTGCCTAGTAGGCAATAGCTAGCGTATAATCAAGAGCAAGCTTCCAGCCCTTAGCTTTATAAGAGCTATCTACGCAATATCCCTTCCGAACGGCCTCAACGAGGCCTTCTAACATCGCCTTCTCCATTTCGATTGTCCATTTTATACGCGACTTCCTTGAATTTGTGAGTGTCTCGAGCATCGCGGGCGTTGTCGTAGCTCTGCTTCGGCTCCTGCGGGAGACGGGAGAAGGTGTAGAAAACGTTGATTAAGTGGAGAGCGTCGATTGAGGAGCGGTAGGAGTAGGAGACTCTATTGCAACACCATAACAAAAAGTCGCGATAGGGGCCTGGTGGGAGAGGTGCTTATTTAATCGCTCACTAAAATTGATTACGTATTGTGTAAAGTTAAAATTTTAAGCCTTATCTGGAGCCTTACCGAACAATTGACTCAATTTCAGATTGAACCGAGCCCCAGAAGTAGACGCTACTAATTACTAACTAGTTGATACTAAAAGGTGCATAGATTAAGGAGTTTCTGATCTGAGGTTAGATTGCAACCAAACGAGCCCTAAGGTATTTTACTTCTGTAACTAAGAATTCGCACTTCTTTAAATTAATATGGAGTCCTGCTTCCCTAAGGCGCTGTAAGACCTTTTAAATATGCTCGGTATGCTTAGAAGGGTCATCGCTATAAATAAGTATATCATCTAGGTACGCCAAGCAGAAGTCGTTAAGATAGTCCTATAAGGCGTTATTAATATAGCTTTAGAAGGTGCCTGGGCCGTTATATACACCAAAGGGCATAATGGTATATTTAAATTGGCTAAAGTGTAATACAAATGCGGTTTTCCATTTGTTACCTTTCTGTATTCAGAGATAGTTAAAGGCGGCAATAATATTAAGCTTGGTATAGATTTTGGCTTAACTAAGCTACTTAAGGGTCTTATATATAAGCGGTACTAGGTATTAGTTCTTAATTATAATAGCATTAAGTCCTCTATAGTTAATGCAGAATCGGATACCTCCTCCTAGCTTCTTGGCAAGAAGGATAGGGGCGGCTGCTAGTAACATACTAGGACAAATAAACCCTTTATTAAGGTGCTCGTCAATATACTTTTTTACAACTAGAAGTTCGTCTTTTAACATTAGATAGGGTCTCTTATAAGGTGGCATTTTTCCTTATTTAATATTAATGGCATAGTCGTTAGGTTAATGTAGGGGGGGTATATCTGCGCCCTTTTATAAGCATATATTAATAAAGTCGTGGTACCTCTTAGGGAGGAGCTTGCGGAGTTCCTTATTAGTAAGTCCCTTTTTAAGGTTTATAAACTTCTTAAAGTCCAAGGTTAAGAGTTTATTAAGTTTTATAGGCATATTGTCCTTTAGGAGGTCTACTAGATCTATTCTATTGCTATAGAGGACGTAATCCTATTCTTTATTAAGTTTATATAGCTATAAGCAGGAGGCTGCTATAATAACCCAGCTCTTCCTTTGTGCTATGTAATAGAAGGCTATAACACTAACGTGGTAACAGTTGGTTGTGGGTAGTTGTAAGGGCGCGAAGAGGCTTTAAGGAAGATTTAAAGGAACAATATAAATTCTATTTAAATCTAAGGGTATATAGCTCTTGCGGAGAACAAGACGTTGCGTAAAGAAGAGAAAGGAATTACGGGAAAGCCCTATAATTAAATAGTTAGGGGTCTTGGTGGTCGATACATGCGCATATACACGCGTGGTCTTTAACGGACTTCGGTAATTCGATTAATCTGTTAGAACTTGGCAGAAGTCGATCAAGCTGGTAGAATTTGGCAGAATTTGGTCAAAGCGTCGGACTTTATCTGTTAAGTGTTTTACTGAGACATTCCTACTGTAACTAGGCTAGTCCCGTTACAGTACCCTCCCCTTTAGCCAAAGGTCCAAAAACAATTCAATTTGGTTGAGAATTCATTTTTATTATATTGTATATTTTTTGCGTTAGGTGGCGGTGTAGAGTTTTACCGGTTTTAATTATTAAATAGACCAATCAGGATTTTCTATGCCCGGCATAGAAAATCGCTATTGGCTCGGTCTAGGGCGGTAAGCCAAACTAACATCTTTGTAGTAGGTCTTGGCAAGGCAAATCTAACCAATTAGACAACTTTAACCGCCGGTTAAAGTTCTTTAACATCTTGCGTGTCACGTGACCGTGTTACAAACGTTATAATATTTTTTAAGTTCTTTTCAAGTTCGAGCTTCCTGCTGTCGTATTTCGTATATTTGTGTTAAGTGGCAGTCATTTGCCTTTATATTGTGTCCATCCAGCCGGAGTAGGCCGCGAAGGATGGTCTTTATGGAATTCTTTTACTAGGGAAGGCGCATTAATTTTAATTTGCTTATAGAGTTCCTAGGTTTATATTTTATATCCTTCCCACTTAATAAGAAGTTTGAATTTTTTAGATTATATTTTCCATCGTATATTATTAATCGAGTTAATAAAGTAAGAACTATTACCATTGTTAACAATTACGGGAGGTGGCGGCGGCACTTTATAGGTTATAGGTTCGTCTTTTAAGGGTTACAGCAAGCTTACATAGAATATTAAATATATTTTTATCTTAGTTGGTAGTTCGAGCTTATAAGTATATGGGCTTAATTTCTTCTTAATTTAGTATAGGCCCGCAAATTTCCAATTAAGTTTCTTTGAGGGCCGTTAAGTCTTTAGGTTTTATGTATTTAGGTAAACTATGTTATCTTCCTTAAAGTCCCATATGGGAGCTTATTCTTTGTTCGCATGCCATTCCTATACCGTTTAAGCGTACGTTAATTTACTTCGTAATAGTTCCGTTAACTGCTTTATTTAATTAGCGAAGTTATACGCGTCGATTAACTAAATCCGTTTAATTATGGGTCCTGTTATATCGATTTTAGGTTGTGGTTCAAATCCAAGTTAGGGGTCTTGTCCATAGGTTGCGTAGAACAGCGTCACACCTATTAATACGTTTATTATATTATTTGCAGTAAACTTAGCTAAAGGCAGCCACTTTTCCCAGTCATCTTGTAGGTAGGAGCAGTATATTTATAGGTATTGTTCTATAATCGCGTTCGCAATTTTAGTTTAACTATCTATCTCTAGATGAAATGTAGTTAAGAGTTATATTTAAATACTTAATCATTTATATAGAGCTTGCTAGAAGTTTAAAACAAACTAGCTTCCATAGTTAGATATTATTAAGTTAGGAAGTCTGTGTAGCTTAAAGACGTGCTTAATAAAACATTCGGCTACTGATATCGCATTAATTAAGTCCATAGGGATCATATATTGCATTTTTGTAAGATGGTTAATAACTACTATAACATTTGTAAACCCATTACTGTTAGGCAAGTCGACTATAAAGTTAATTAAGATGTCGCGCCATCTTTATATTGGAATTGGTAGTGGTTAAAGTACTCCTTACTTCTTTACATAAGAGGTCTTTCCACGTACGCATATCCTGTATGCTCGAACGTATTTTCGTACGTAGTCGTGTATTGTAGGCCAGTAGTATACTTGTTAAACAATCTTATAAGTCTTCGCACGGCTAGGATGCCCTGCTATAGGAGAGTCGTGTATAAATCCGAGTATCTTAAATCGTAAAGGTTCGGAATTCGGAACTACCATCTTCTATTAATAGTATAATCGATCTTTTTAAATTTCGCATTTAGCGAGTATAATATCCTTATGCTGTTATTTTTCTGTTTGAATTGCTTTTATTATATCTATTATCTATATATCGTTTTTGTATTCGTATTCTATTAGCTTATTAATTTCTATTTCCTATTTATTAACTTTTAATTCATTTCTATTAAGTTCCGTATTTAGGAATATAGGACGTAGTTTTTTAAAACATTTAGGGGGTAATAAGATCCGTAATTAATTTATAATCCATTTATCTAAAGCATTTGCAGGTAGGTCTTATAATCATTGTATTAATGCGTTAGGCTTCTAATTGAGTTTGCCCGGTTGGTATATAATCTTAAAGTCGAATTATAAGAGGTATTCGGCCTAACGAATTTAGCGCTGCGTTAGCTGCTTTATAGTTATAAAGTACTGCAGGTTTTTGTGGTCCGTTAACACGCGTATTAAAAACAATAATCCTTTAAGTTCTGGGCGCCATTGTTTAAAGCATCTAACAATTGCAAGCAATTCCTTATTGTATATCTCGTAGTTCGATTCGGCAGGGGCAAGCTTTTAGGAGAGAAAGGCTACTGGGCGTAGTTTACCGTTCTTATCGTATTACGATAACACTCCCCCTAGGGCATAATTAGACGAGTTTGTTTCGACGACATATTCAAGGTCAGGGTCAAAGTGGGTAAGAATTGGAGCGGTTGTAAAACGTTGTTTTAAGTCATTAAAAGCTTATTTATATCTGGTAGTTTATTTAAATTTCATGTTCTTCCTTATTAGGTTTACTAACGGTTGGGTAATTTTTAAGAACTAATTAATAAATTGATAATAGAAATTTGCAAATTCTAGAAATCCTTAAATATCTTATATGTTACTAGGGCTTTCCTAGTTTATAACTACAGCGACCTTCTTAGGGTCCATTTTAATTCCGTTACGGGATATAATTAGGCCTAGGTATATAACTTTAGATGTATAGAACTTGCATTTCTTGATATCGCATTATAAACCCGCATCTCGCAGGCGTTTAAGGACCATTTAGATATACTTCTGGTGTTTAGAAAGCGAAGACGAGTAAATTAAGATATTATTAATATACGCGGTAATAAATACATCAAGGAATTCACGAAGCGTATTATTAATATATTACTGGAATGTACTAGGACCATTCTTTACACCAAATAGTATTACTAGGTATTTGAAGAGTCCCTATTATATATAGAAAGCTGTGTACTTCTTATCTCCTTTACGGACACGGATTCGGTTAAAGGCAGCAACTATATTAAGCTTTATAAAGTACCGTGCCTTTAATAAGCGGTCGAGCGTTTCTTAAATTAGGGGAATAGGATATCGGTTTTAAATCGTGATTATATTTAGAGCTTAATAGTTAATATAGAATCTTAAGCCTTCTTCTAGCTTTTTAACAAATAGTACGGGTAAGGTAAATAGAGATTAACTAGGGCGAATAAATCCTTTTTCTAGATGCTTATTAAGGTACTGTTATATTACAAGCAGTTCTTCTTGTAATATACCGTATAGCGGACCAAATTTTGGTGTTATACTAGGTTCAAGTTCTATCTTAAAATCATATACATCCTAATGCGGGGGTAGTTAGTCTGCAAATCTTCTCTTAAACTCGTTGATTAGATCGTGGTACTCTTTAGGCATAAGAGGTTAAGGGTTAATATATTGCTTTGGTTCTAGTGCTTTCTTAATATCTTTTATAGTTATAGCGAAGATTTTATGGTCTCGTTTTCATGCTAACAAAATAAAAGGTGCGGCTTGTATTATACGAATTTCAAGAGGTTTTGGTATAACGTCTTTACATTTTTTATTACAATTGGCAGTCATAGCCTTATTATTTTGGTTTAGGGTCTGTGGTAGGGGTAGTTTATATTATGTTAAATTTGAATAATCTTATGCATGTTTATAGGGCAGGTGGTATTTTAAGCAATAACTTTGGCAGTAGATTGTGCGGAACTTTAGTATTTCTTTAACCCAGCTAATTAAAGGGTTGTGTCGTTTTAGCCATCTATGTCCAAGTATTATCTTATATTGCTTTAGAGGTGTTATAAATAGGGAAACGTATTTAAGGTGTTTACCCATCCGCATTTTTATAAGAGCGTAGTGCGTTAATTTGCTATATATTAAGGGTTTACCATTGAAGCCTTATAGGCCTCGGGGCTTATTGAGTTTCTTTAAATTTAGGTGTTAGGTTTTCGCGTAGTTCGTATTAATAAAGCCTATGCTAGTAGCTCCGCTGTCTATAAGGATTTGTACTTCCTTCCATTTTCTAAGTGTTTGAATTTCGCTAAGTATATTAAGGGAGTTGTGTTGTGTATTAGCGCTAGAAGAGCCTAGACACTTATGCTCTTCTACTTCTTATCCTAAGGCGCGATTTAGCCCTAGGACGATTTGTTTTCCGAGTTAACCGAAGGTAAAGTACTTTGTGGTAATTGGGCATAATTCATAGAACAAGTACGAGTTAAGGAGTGAGTATGGCTTAAAAAATAAGTGCGATTCAAAGACTAGGAGGAACTACGGCGGACTTTTTTAAAAGGGTGAGTTTGGTAATTCCTTTAGATATATCCTTTTCTACCACATCCGAAGCATTCTCTATTTATAGCTTAAGTTCTTTGTTTATTGGTTTCTAAGGGTGCGTAGGATTAAGTAGCGTTAAGGTCTATAGGGTCGTGTATAGATTTCGAAGAAGGGTCGCGTTTTAGGGTATATATTGGTTTTGTGGAGTCTTAAACACGAGGTGTGGTTGGCTTTAGGAAATAAGTCTATTTGTTATATTAAAGGTCTTTATTAATTCGTTAACATATTATAGCAAATTTGGGTAGGTCCTTTAGCAGTTCCCTACCTACTAACTATGCTCTAATTTTATCTGAAATAGCTTGTTAAAGAGCAGTAACTTTAGCGGCTTTATTCTAATCCAGTTCGCTAATAAGGCCTAAAAATTCCAAAAAGAAGCTAGTAAATTCTCGGTTCCGTTATTATAGGTTTTTAAGTTTAGTAACAGCGGTGTATTTACGGCTGGCGTTATTATACGTTCGTTCTAATAGAGAGATAAAGGTTTCAAAATTAATAAAGGTGCTGTTATAGAAGAATGGGTCCATAGTTTGTGCAGCATCTTTATTTAAATAAGATATTCCATAGCTAATCTTACTAGCTTCGGTAGGGTATTAGTTATAGTTTATTAAAAGTTTAAGACGGAGCTTAGTTATAAAGGGGCGTAGGTTATTTTAATTTCCATTAAATATTAGAGGGTTAGGAAGCTTTTCTGATTTCATAGTAGGTACTAGGTTTGTTATAGGTATAGGTTAAGCTACCGTTACTAGTTTAGGGTTTGCATTTAATAGGCCAGGTTTGCATATAGTTATCTTAATCTCGTTTGCAGGTGTTGCTATTAGGGTTTCCAACGCGAATACTTTGGCGTTGTAGAGTTCTTTGCGTATTGCTTTAATTGATTGCTGATGCTGGGCTTCTAGTATAGCTTATTACTAGGCCAAGGCATCTGTAAAGAACTGTTGCATTATAGTCATTTGTTCCCTAACTAGGGCCATAATGGTTGACGTGGCGGATTTGAGTTCGTTTGCCATTTTGAGGATAGTGGTATTAACGCAATATAATGTAAGGGCGCGAAGAGGCTTTAAGGAAGATTTAAAGGAATAATATAAATTCTATTTAAATCTAAGGGTATATAGCTCTTGC
>Ga0307507_10000644_pt1 | contig 75480 bp, 48 predicted proteins | sample 7_EM_MG_FD_207223 | JGI IMG/M metagenome (GOLD analysis project Ga0307507, IMG submission 207223) | Populus trichocarpa ectomycorrhiza microbial communities from riparian zone in the Pacific Northwest, United States - 7_EM | ecosystem: Host-associated > Plants > Roots > Unclassified | place... | reverse complement strand
ACCACTAGCGCCTTGGCGGCCCTCGCGACATGCCTACCTACTGCCCCTGAACGATTCTTCTTCTTCTTCTCCTTAGCTTAGTATTCTTGTATAGTAGCAATCTACAAGCTTCGGTTTAGAAGCATTTGTATAAGCCCGTCACAGTATTAAGCTAAAGCTCTTTATAGCATACTATCCCTAAATAGACAGTTAGACGGAAATTGTAAATTAATACTTAGACCAGAAACTCCATATAAGGGATCTTTTGGCGGCTGCCAAGGCTAGCCTTCGGCTAGCCCTTGGCACCTCCTTATAAGCTCCCTTGGGCTTACAGCCCTTCCCTCCTCATCGGTTCGTCTCAGTACTAGGATATTGCCATACCTACCCTCATTACCATATCGTCCTCTTCCATCGACTCTCCTTGTGACTCATGCTCGGCTTGCCTGCTCCCTACCGTACACCTAGGCAATAGCCTTACACTCCAGCCCTTTATTAACTACTTTTAGGATAACTAGGGTAAACTATTATCTATAATAGACTACGCCCAGGCAACCCTACCCTATAACTCTACGGGGTTTACACCTATTTAGCTAGAAATAGAATACTTACCCTATATAAGCTTTAACTGGGAGAGACCAGAAGAACTATAAACCATATACAAAAAACTATCTTATAAGGAAGCATAGTAGTATACTAGACGCTTAGAAGAAGTATAGGCGGTAGCCTATAAGAACCTAGAAAAGGCCTAGAAATTAATAAAATAGCAGGCAAATAAGCATAGGCGCAAGCCTGACTTTACCGTAGGCAATAAGGTCTAGGTTATAATAAAGAACTAAAAGACAGAACGGCCTAGCTATAAGCTAGACTATAAGATAGCAGGACTATATAAGATCCTTAATAAAGAAGGCAACTTATACAAGATTAAACTCCTAGACTTAATTAAAGTCTACCCTATTTTCTTACCAGATAAGCTATAAAAAGCTATAAATAACCTACTACCTAGATAAAAGAATAAGCCTCTACTACTAATTTAAATTAATGGCGACAATAAATAGGAAGTTAATAAAATACTAGCCTATAAACTAGTACAAGGAACACTAAAATACCATATTTAATAGAAAGGTTACAATCTAAACCCAACCTAGTACCCTACCTAGAACTTTATAGTTTGCCCCTAGAAGCTTAAAGAGTTCTATAACTAATACCCTAACAAGTCAGGACCCCCAAAGTATCTAGACAAGTAGATAGAGTGCTAGTATAGCAAAGATAATAAGCTACCTATTAAGCACATAGATAAGAACACCCCATGGACATAATACGGACATATAAAGCCTAAGGGCAGGCTTTTTTGGAGGGGGGTAATATTACGGCGCTAGCACATTACCGCAGATTGCCGCAAATTGCCGTCACGTAATAGCAAAGTGCCATTACGTGACCAGAGAATTGTACATAACTTCGAGCGGTGCTTCCGTTCTCCCCCTTTCCTTTCTCTAGCTTTGGATCCTCGTTTATAGACTACCAATTATACAGGCTTGCGCGTCCCTCTTACCGTGCTCATTGTAAGGGCGCGAAGAGGCTTCAAGGAAGATTCGAAGGAACAATATAAATTCTATCTAAATCTAAGGGTATATAGCTCTTGCAGAGAACAAGACGTTGCGTAAAGAAGAGAAAGGAATTACGGGAGAGCCCTATAATTAAATAGTCAGGGGTCTTGGTGGTCAATGCGTGTGCACATACACGCACGGTCTTTAACGGACTTCAGTAATTTAATTAATCTGTCAGAACTTGGCAGAAGTTAATTAAGCTAGCAGAATTTGGCAGAGTTTGGTTAAAGCGTTAGACTTTATCTATCAAGTGTTTTACCAAGACATTCCTACTATAACTGGGCTAGTCCCGTTATAGTACCCTCCCCTTTGGCCGAAGGTCTAAAAACAATTCAATTTAGTTAAGAATTCATTTTTATTGTGTTATATATTTTTTTTGCGTCGGGTGGCGGTGTAGAGTTTTGCTGGTTTTAATCGTTAAATGGACCAATTAGGATTTTCTATGCCCGGCATAGAAAATCGCTATTGGCTTAGTCTAGGGCGGTAAGCCGAACTAACATCTTTATAGTAGGTCTTGGCAAGGCAAATCTAACTAATTAGACAACTTTAACCGCCGGTTAAAGTTCCTTAATATCTTGCGTGTTACGTAACCATGTTATAAACGTTGTAATATTTTTCAAGTTCTTTTTAAGTTTAAGCTTCCTGCTGTTATATTTTGTATATTCATGTCAGGTGGTAGTTATTTGCCTTTATATTGTGTCCATCCAGCCAGAGTAGGCCGCAAAGGATAGTCTTTATGGAATTCTTTTACCAGGGAAGGCGCATCAATTTTAATTTGCTTATAGAGTTCCTAGGTTTATATTTTATATCCTTCCCACTTAACAAGAAGTTCAAATCTTTTAGATTATATTTTCCATCGTATATTATTAATCGAGTTAATAAAGTAAGAACCGTTACCATTGTCAACAATTACGGGAGGTGGCGGCGGTACTTTATGGGTCATAGGTTCGTCTTTTAAGGGTTACAGCAAGCTTACATAGAACATTAGATATATTTTCATCTCAGTTAATAGTTTGAGCTTATAAGCATACGGGCTTAATTTCTTCTTAATTTGGTATAGGCCCGCAAATTTCTAATTAAGTTTCTTTAAGGGCCGTTAAGTCTTTAGGTTTCGTGTATTTAGGTAAACCATATTATCTTCCTTAAAGTCCCATGCGGGAGCTCGTCCTTTGTTCGCATGCCATTTCTATACCGTTTAAGCGTACGTTAATTTACTTTATAATAGTTCCGTTAACTGCTTTATTTAATTAGCGAAGTTATACGCGTCAATTAACTAAATCCGTTTAATTATAGGTCCTATTATATTAATTTTAGGTTATAGTTCGAATCTAAATTAGGGGTCTTGTCCATAGGTTACGTAGAACGGCGTCACGCCTATTAATACATTTATTATATTATTCACAGTAAACTTAGCTAAAGGCAGCCACTTTTCCCAGTTATCTTGTAGGTAGGAGCAGTATATTTATAGGTATTATTCTATAATCACATTCGCAATTTCGGTTTAACTATCTATCTCCAGATAAAATATAGTTAAGAGTCGTATTTAAATACTTAATTGTTTACATAGAGCTTGCCAGAAGTCTAAAACAAACTGGCTTCTACAGTTGGATATTATTAAGTTAGGAAGTCTGTGTAGCTTAAAGATATACTTAACAAAATATTTAGCTACTAATATTGTATTAATTAAGTCCATAGGGATCATATATTGTATTTTTATAAGATGGTTAATAACTACTATAACATTTATAAACCTATTATTGTTAGGCAAGTTGACTATAAAGTTAATTAAGATGTCGCGCTATCTTTGCATTAGAATTAGTAGTGGTTAAAGTACTCCTTGCTTCTTTACATAAGAGGTCTTTCCACGCACGCACATCCTGCATGCTCGAACGTATTTTCGTACATAGTCGTGCATTATAGGCCAGTAGTATACTCGTTAAACAATCTTATAAGTCTTTACATGGCTAGGATGCCCTATTATAGGGAAGTTGTGTATAAATCCAAGTATCTTAAATTGTAAAGGTTTGAAATTCGGAACTACTATCTTCTATTAATAGTATAATCAATCTTTTTAAATTTCGCATTTAGCAAGTATAATATCCTTATACTGTTATTTTCCCGTTTAAATCGCTTTTATTATATCTATTATCTATATATCGTTCTTATATTTATATTCTATTAGCTTATTAATTTCCATTTCCTATTTATCAACTTCTGATTTATTTCTATTAAGTTCCATATCTAGGAACATAGGACGTAGTTTTTTGAAACGTTTAGGGGGTAATAAGATCTATAATTAATTTATAATCCGTTTATCCAAAGCATTTATAGGTAAATCTTATAATTGTTATGTTAATGCGTTAGGCTTCTAATTAAGTTTGCCCAGTTAGTACGTAATCTTAAAGTTAAATTATAAGAGGTATTCGGCCTAACAAATTTGGCGCTACGTTAGCTGCTTTATAGTTATAAAGTACTATAGGTTTTTGTGGTCCGTTAATACGCGTATTAGAAATAACAATCCTTTAAGTTCTAGGCGCCATTGTTCAAAGTATCTAACAATTGCAAGCAATTCCTTATTATATATCTCGTAGTTCAATTCGGCAGGGGCGAGCTTTCGGGAGAGAAAGGCTACTAGGCACAGTTTACCATTCTTATTATATTGCAATAACACTCCCCCTAGGGCATAATTAGACGAGTCTGTTTTAATAATATATTTAAGGTTAAGGTCAAAGTAGGCAAGAATTAGAGCGGTTATAAAACGTTATTTTAAGTTATTAAAAGCTTATTCGCATCTAGCAGTCTATTTAAATTTTATATTCTTCCTTATTAGGTTTACCAACGGTTAGGCAATTTTTAAGAACTAATTAATAAATTAATAATAGAAATTTGCAAATCCTAGAAATCCTTAAATGTCTTATATGTTACTAGGGCTTTCCTAGTTTATAACCGCAGCGACCTTCTTAAGGTCCATTTTAATTCTATTGCGGGATATAATCAGGCCTAGGTATATAACTTTAGACGCATAGAACTTGCATTTCTTAATATCGCATTATAAACCCGCATCTCGCAGGCGTTTAAGGACCATTTAGACGTGCTTCCAGTGTTTAGAAAGCGAAGATAAGTAGATTAAGATATTATTAATATACGCGGTAACAAATATATTAAGGAATTCATAAAGTGTATTATTAATATATTACTAAAACGTACTAAGACTATTCTTTACACCAAATGGCATTACTAGGTATTTAAAGAGTCCCTATTGTATACGGAAAGCTGTGTACTTCTCATCTCCTTCACGGACACGGATTTGGTTAAAGGCAGCGACTATATTAAGCTTTATAAAGTACCGTGCCTTTAATAAGCGGTCGAGCGTTTCTTAAATTAGGGGAATAGGATATCGGTTTTAAATTATAATTACGTTTAGAGCTTAATAGTTGACATAAAATCTTAAGCCTCCTCCTAGCTTTTTAACGAATAGTATAGGTGAGGCGAATAGAGATTAACTAGGGCAAATAAATCCTTTTTCTAGATGCTTATTAAGGTACTATTGTATTACAAGCAGTTCTTCTTGTAACATACCATATAGCGGACCAAACTTTGGTGTTATACCAGGTTTAAGTTCTATCTTAAAATCGTATACATCCTAATGCGGGGGTAGTTGGTTTGCAAATCTTCTTTTAAACTTGTTAATTAGATTATGGTACTCTTTAGGCACAAGAGGTTAAGGGTTAATATATTGCTTTAGTTCTAGTGCTTTCTTAATATCTTCTATAGTTATAGCAAAGATTTCGTGGTCTTGTTTTCGTGCTAACAAAACAAAAGGTGCGGCTTATATTATACGAATTTTAAAAGGTTTTGGTATAACATCTTCGCATTTTTTATTACAATTAGCAGTTATAGCCTTATTATTTTGGTTTAGGGTCCGTGGTAGGGGTAGTTTATATTATATTAAATTTAAATAATCTTGTGCATATTTATAGGGCAGGTGGTGTTTTAAGCAATAACTTTAGCAGTAGGTTATACAGAACTTTAGTGTTTCTTTAACCCAGCTAATTAAAGGGTTATGTTGTTTTAGCTATCTATGTCTAAGTATCATCTTATATTGCTTTAGGGGTGTTACAAATAGGGAAACGTATTTAAGGTATTTACCCATCCGCATTTTCATAAGAGTATAGTGCGTTAATTCGCTATGTATTAAGGGTTTGCCGTTAAAGCCTTATAGGCCTTAGGGCTTATTAAGTTTCTTTAAATTTAGGCGTTAGGTTTTCGCGTAGTTTGTATTAATAAAGCCTATACTGGTAGCTCCGCTGTCTATAAGGATTTATACTTCCTTCTATTTTCTAAGTATTTAAATTTTGCCAAGTATATTAAGGGAGTCGTATTATATATTAGCGCTAAAAGAGCCTAGACACTTATACTCTTCCACTTCTTATCCTAAGGCGCGACTTGGCCCTAGGACGATTCGTTTTCCAAGTTAACTAAAGGTAAGGTACTTTATAGTAATTAGGCATAATTTATAGAATAAGTATAAGTTAAGGAGCGAGTATGGCTTAAAGAACGAGTGCGATTTAAAGACTAGAAGGAACTACAGCAGACTTTTTTAAAAGGGTAAGTTCGGCAATTCCTTTAGATATATCCTTTTCTACCACATCCAAAGCATTCTCTATTTGTGGCTTAAGTTCTTCGTTCGTTAGTTCCTAAGGGTGTGTAAAATCGAGTGGCGTTAAGGTCTATAGGGTCATGCATAGGTTTTAAAAAAGGGTCGCGTTTTAGGGTATATATCGGTTTTATAAAGTCTTAAACACAAGGTATAGTTGGCTTTAGGGAATAAGTCTATTTATTATATTAAAGGTCTTTATTAATTCATTAACATATTATAGCAAATTTGGGTAGGTCCTTTGGCAGTTCCCTACCTACTAACTATACTTTAATTTTATCTAAAATAGTGTCACAGTGCTGTAATGCAAGTAGGCTAAATAACTACATTGTGGTATGAAGAGGAGAAGAAGATGGAAAGGGGGTATTATATACAAATAGTAGGGCCAGCCCGCCAAGGCGCTAATGGTGGGCCAGCTAATAGTAGGAAACAGTACGAGACAGTATATAATAGGTTAGTGCTATGACAGTACTCCCCTCCCTTAGAAGGTTTGGTCCCTAAACCAAACAAATAACTCTAAAAATAGGTAATGCGCGGGGGCTGGTTTTTGTCGCGAAGATATTAGTTCTGCTTACCGCCCTTAGCCGAGCTAATGGCGATTTTCTATTTTGGGGATGGAAAATCCTAATTGGTTAGTTTAGTGAATAAAGTCGGCAGAACTTTATACCGCCACTAGAATTAATCTGCGTGGCGTTTTATAGCGTTCCTTGGCAAGAATCTGGCCAATTAGACAACTTTAACTGGCGGTTAAAGTTCTATAACATCTTAACCACCACAAATTAATATTGTGGTTGGCTATAACCTTGGCGTAACTTTTCCTTATCTTGTACCCAGTCTGGGGGTCCGGGCTTCTTAGGGTGTTATTTATAGAACTTATATAGTGCGCGCTTGCACCCTTTTAGGGACTTCTTAGGTTCCCAAATTTCTTTGTTATAATACTTCTACTTAATATAATATATTAGGCTATACTCGTCTATTTGTTTATTATATACATTAAGGATCTTTTTAAATTCCCACTTGTCTGTAATATTGCCATTATTGTCTCTTTTGGCTATCCTTCCTATGATATTACGACGTTCCTCTTTATTAATATGTGCTTAACTAGAGATCTCTTTAGGGAACTAGAGGCGGACTTTTAAAGTATAGAAAGACTTGTTAACGCGGATGTGGTTTAAAAGGTTAACTACAACTACTCCTCTATAGGCAGCTAGGACGGGCTAGGGTCCGTCCTAGTTATTGTCCTACTTCCTCTTAGGCTGGTTAGTCTTTATGTTTTTAAGGCTAACTATAACTATATCATCCTTTTTGAATATTATACCTTCGTCTCGTTTTATATTAGCGTTGTCTTTATAGCGTCACTAGGAGATACGAGCTAGGGCTTTAAGCTAGGTTAAGATACGTTTAAAGTGGTTAGCAATAGTATCAGCTTATAGGTACTCCTTCTTTGCATATACAGACAGGGCTGATGGCTGGGGGCCTACTAGTTCGACGCCCAGACGTGGGTTATAACCATAGTTGGCAAAGAATGGTGAGATTTTTGTAGTCTTATTAATCTGGTTATTTATGGCAAACTTGGTAAGGGGGAGCCAATCTACCTAGTTGTCTTAGGTGAAGCTTACGAAGGCGCGTAGGTACTTATTTATTGCTGCATTAATAATCTCGGTTTAGCTATCTGTTTTAGGGTGCCATACGGAACTAGGGCTTAGGGTTACCTTTAGGCGCTAGTTTAGGCAACGCCAGAAGTCAGAAATGAATAAAGAGCCTCTATTAGAAACAATAGTATTTGGAGCGCCGTGTAACTTATAGACAGTATAGATAAATGCTTTAACAAGCTCCTTAGTATCTAGGCTAGTGACAGGAATAAAGTATCTCATCTTTATTAGGCGGTTAATAACGACAAAGATATGTCTATATATTTTGCCGTTACGAAGGCACTTAGGCAGGTTGACAACGTGGTTAATGGAGATATCGGTCTATAGGCGGACTGGTAGTTCTAGTGGTTTTAGAAAACCGGGTGGTGCTAAGTATGGGGTCTTTATGCGGAAGCAGAGAGCGCAGTCTTTTATAAAGGTAGCCATAAACTGTGAAATACCTGGCCACTAATAGGTTCGATTAAGGAGGTCTAGCGTCTTAACGCGGCCTAGGTGGCCCGCAGGACCCAAACTGTATATACGGTGTACGACTTCTAGTTGGAGTTCAGGTAAATTAGGGACAAATACTCGATTCCTATAGTAGATTAGGCCGTTGATAATTAAATATTTGGATTTATTACAGTGGAGTAACTTCCTAATCTGCTTAGGCTAGCGATGTGCTTTACGGCCTTTCTGTTTGCGTAGCGCAGCTAATATATCCCTAGCGAGTTTATTCTCCTTATAGGCATTCTTAATAAGCTCCTTAAGGGGTTTTTTCTTAGGCTCTGGGTCTATTACTATAATAAAGTCTTTAACGCTCTAGTCTTGGGATTTGCTCAGCAGCTCTTCTAGGATAGCGGGGTCGACTTTTTTTTATAGTAAAACAACGCGGTTTTGGTGTCGTAGACGTTTGTTACTAGTATTAGTAGGTGCTATACCTGGGAGACGGCTAAGAGCGTCTAGGATTGTGGCTTTAGTGCCAGGCCTATAGGTAATAATAAAGTTAAACTAAGAGAGGAACTCAGCCTATTGGACTTAGCGCTAGTTCAGTTGTTTTGTTGTTATAAAGGTCTAGAGGTTCTTATAGTCTGTAATAATCTTAAACAGTTGCTTAGTTCCTTGTAGTTTAGGGCGCCATTCTTCTAGTGCTTTTACAATTGCTAGGAGCTCCTTATTATATATCTTATAGTTATATTCTGGGGCGGAGTGCTTGGTAGAGAAGAATGCGACTAGCTTAAGTTTGCTATCTTTACCAGCTTGATAAAGCACTCCTCCTAAAGCCTAGTTTAAGGCGTCTGTCTCTACTACAGTTTTCTTTATATAGTTGTAGTATGCTAGGACCGGTGCTGTGGTGAATGCTGTCTTTAGTGTTTAAAAGGCTTGTGCTTAATTAGGGCCCTATAACCAATTGGTACTCTTCTTTAGTAGCCTAGTTATGGGTTTAATAACTACGAAGTAGCTTTGGATAAATTGTTGATAAAAGTTCGCGAAGCTGAGAAATTGCTATAGTTTTTTAATTGACGTCGGGTCCTTTTATTCCTGTAGGGCCTGCACCTTCTTAGGGTCCATAGTTATGCTATTAGTTAAAATAATTAAGCCGAGATATTTTGTTTTAGTAGCATAAAACTTAGACTTATTAATATTAATCTATAGTCTGGCGTTGCCGAGTCTCTGGATAACTTTATTTACATATTTAGTGTGCTTAGTGCGTGTTTTAGAGAAGACAAGGACATTATTAAGATAGGCAGTGCAGTAGTTATTAAGGGCGTTATGTAAAATATGGTTAATATAGTTCTGGAATATAGCGGGCGTATTATAGAGACTAAACGGTATAACTAATATCTTATAGAGTCTGAACTGGGTAATAAATGCTATAAGCTACTTGTAACCTTCCGCAATCCAGATCTGGTTAAACGCAGCAATTACGTCGAGCTTAGTAAAGTACTTAGCACTATAGAGTGCATTAAGTGTCTTGTGGATTAGTAGCAATGGGTACCGATTCTTAATAGTAACTATATTTAGGCCTTAGTAGTTATAGTAGATTCGCACGCTACTACCAAGTTTCGCAGTAAGGAGGAGTGGTGCGGCAGCTAGTGAGGTTAATTTACGGATAAAACCCTTATCTAGCATCTTGTTAATCCATTTCTTTACACAACTAAGTTTAGTGGGTGAGAGTGGTCTGTTCTTATAATATAGGGCCTGCTTTCTAGGTATAATCTCAATTTTATGGTCCTATGGTTGGTGAGGGGGCAGCTTGTCTGCATTTTTAGGGAGGAAGTGTTTAATATATTTGCGAAACTCTTTTGGTAAGTATTATAAAATATCTTTGTGGGTTAATCCTAGTTTGCCTTTTAGGAATTTCTTAATATTAGTGTTAACTATCTTTCGGCGTAGAAACTCAGGCTTAGTTTTTAGGTTTGTCTTAAAGAAGTTATAAAAATAAGGGGGTAGCACTTTACGGGCTTCCTCTATTATATAGTTGCCTTCTACTAGCTAGCGGAAAGATCTTTCTAATAAGTTTGGTATTTTTATTAGGCCTATGGGCAGCTCTTTAAGCAGCTATTGGTGTTCTTCTTATTTAACTAGTTCTACTAGCTCCGCCATATAGATCCTTATCACCTTTACGTCTTTTTGTTTATAGAACTGGGTGAAATTAACAGTATAAGTGCATCTAATATTGTCTAGGTTGGGGCGTATCTGGTTCTCCGGTGCTACGGCTGGGCTGGCACGGCTTGGTTGGCCCAGGGGGGCGGAAACGAGGCGGCGGCCCTATACGGTACGCGCAGGAGACGGGTGTGAGGTTAGGCGTTATAGGGGGGAGGTCTTAATTGCTCTGGTTTTGGTCTTAGCTATAACGTCTTTGGCTGTTATATATGCGGTTATATATGCGTATAGCAAATAACTTAAAGTTGGGTGTCTTGTTAGCTGACCTAGGTTAAGCGGGTATATGCGGGGGACTTATAGTTCTGGCGGTGTTTGTTTTTTTAGGGATGGGGTGGTGGTCCAGTCTTTTAGGATCTCCGCTTTGTTTATTGCGTATATTGGGTTACTAGTATTAGGCACCTCTTCTACTGTTAGCTGATGGTATCTGAGCGTTGGCCTTGCGATACGTCTATATGGTGCTACTTAGTTACAATTAGGAATGTGCCATGGGAGACAGTTATAGGCATAGTAATTAGAGTTAAACTTAAGCTCTAGAGCGGGGAAGTTTGCCCTTAGGTTATATTTTTTGAGCTAGGGCATTCCAAGAATTACTAGTATAGAGGGTGATAATTTTATAATATAGAAAAGTATAGATTCTATATAGTGGCCGATTGTCATTTTTACTGTAAAGTAGTGGGTAATAAAGCTGGATAGGAGTCCGTTAGTAAGGCGGAGTGGTTTTGGGACTAGGAGTCTTTTTATTATAATATTGTGCTTTTTTATAAGCAAGTCTTTGTCTGTAAATGCTAGTGCTATACTACTGGTGTTAACAAGGCTTACTATTTTAATGAAAACTTATAGGAGTAGGTTGCGTAGTAAGGAGAGGTAGGTCTAAATAAGGATGGTATTTTTATTATTATTTGCTGTTCTAAGGTTAAGTAGTAGTTAACTTAGAATAAGGTCTAACTGATCTAGTAGCATAGATTTAATCCTTTTATCCTCCTCCCTATATAGTTTTGACCCTTGGAGGCGACTTAGTCTAAGGGTTAGCCTTTTAATAACTGACTTATGGGGCTTGGCTGGTGGCTATAGTCTTGGCTAGTATACCCTAACGTATTGGTCTCCGACGGTGTATATATGCTAGAGGGTACTTTACCGATAATATAGCCGGTCTTATGATTGGTAGTAATATGGAGCACTTATCTATAGTTTGTGTATAGGACCATTGGCTAGGGCTGTATTGGGGAAGGCTATTATGGGGGCGGGTTTCTGTGTCCGAACTTACGTCCTTGTCTATAGTTACCGTTTTAGTTGCTATCCCCTCTACTAAAGAATCCGCCGCGGCTAGGAGGGGGTTGGCGCGGTAGTATTAGGAGGGGATTTAGGTTTACCCTAGGGTTATAAGCATCTTTCTAGTGGCTAGGTTAACTATATGTTATATAGAGTCTATTATCTATATGGTATCTTCGGACGTTATTAGGGAGGCTACTACTACCACTACTAAATTTAACGGCGTTGAGGTCTATTGGGTTATTCTATAGTGCTAGTGCTAAGGTGTTGTTATTAGGTAATATAGGTTAATAGCCGCTAGCGGTACTTGGCTTAGCGGTATTTAGCTTTATGTGGTGGGTATAGTTCTATAGGTTATAAGCGAACACGTCCATCTGCTTACTCTAGCCTTTATAGTTAGCATTGCTAATCTTGCGGCTAAGGGTAAGGGCTAGGTCTTTTATCTTTAGTAAAATATTCTTTTTAAGTAAGTCCACTTTTTGTTCCTTAGTTTTGTTTGCTTTAATTATTAACTTATTAAGCTCTGCTTTCTAGGACTAGTAGTTATACTTGCCCTGGCTTAAGGTATCTAACTTATTTTTGGCCGCTTAGGTTGTATTAATGGTCTTATAGTGCTTCCTTATATACACGAGCATAGACTCTCGGTTGGAGAAGGTCTATTTGCTTAAGTTGTTTAGGTATATGCGTAGTATATTAAGGCTATGCTTGATATAGTTATAGGCCTTATCTATTAGCATGTCTAATATGTAGAGGATTTTGTCTATTGGAGTCTTAAAGTACTTTATATCTCTTTAGAAAACGCCTTGGATCTTTATTTCCTATATCTTAAATTTTTCTTGTTTTTTAATTAGTGATCCCTTGCCATTAAATGGGGTTAGATCTTTTGCTTTACACTTTTTTCTATAGGGCTTGGTTAGAAGAGGGGAGCTAGTAGCTATATTCTTCTTAGTAATGGTCTGGGTGAGTATAGTAATCTAAGAGCTTAGACTTTGTATAGTCTTAGTATATGTAAGAGCTTATTATTTATTTTATTATATACGTGGTTTGAGCGTCTTAAGGAAGTTAATTCTGTGCTAAGCTTCTTTAAGTTAAGACTTTATAGTTCGGCCTTTGTTATAGACGGCTTGGAGGCCGTTCTTAACGCTAATTAAAAAGGTTGTATATATAGAAAGGTGCTAGAAGGTTCCTGCTATATTAAGGTCCTTAGGGTACTCTAGGCCATTCCTAATTGCCTAGGCAATGTGGGTGTGGGAGGTATTAAAGAGGCAGGTAAGCGCTTCGCGTAGGTTCGTTGACGGGGTATTATCCATATTATAGTCACCTATTTTAAGGGATCTAGGTAAGGCAATTAAAATCTATAAGGCTGGCTGTGATGCTAAGATTATCTATAACTGTACTAAGATTATTTAAGATTATATTAAGATTGTCTAGGACTGTGCTAGGGTTGTCTAGGACTATGGTACGGTGTTGTTGGTTGCGCTGGGTCGCAATTACACTGGGAAAATGGAGACAGTATACTTAGGAAGAGGGAAAAAATAAAGGTCGCAATGGGGCGTAATTAGAGATACTATAAACTATCACAGTGCTGTAATACAAGTAGGCTAAATAACTACATTGTGGTATGAAGAGGAGAAGAAGATGGAAAGGGGGTATTATATATAAATAGTAGGGCCAGCCCGCCAAGGCGCTAATGGTGGGCTAGCTAACAGTAGGAAACAGTACGAGACAGTATATAATAGGTCAGTGCCGTGACAAATAGCTCATTAAAGAGCAGTAACTTTAGCGGCTTTATTCTAATCTAGTTTGCCAATAAGGCCTAAAAATTCCAAAAAGAAGCTAGTAAATTCTCGGTTCCATTATCATAGGTTTTTAAGTTTAGTAATAGCGGTGTGTTTACAGCTAGCGTTATTATACGTTCGTTCTAACAGAGAGATAAAGGTTTTAAAATTAATAAAGGTGCCGTTACGGAAGAATAGGTCCATAGTTTGTGTAGCATCTTTATTTAAATAAGACATTCTATAGCTAATCTTACTAGCTTTAGTAGGGTATCGGTTATAGTTTATTAAAAGTTTAAGATAGAGCTTAGTTATAAAGGGGCGCAGGTTATTTTAATTTCCATTAAATATTAGAGGGTTAGGAAGCTTTTCTAATTTCGTAATAGGTACTAGGTTTATTATAGGTATAGGTTAAGCTATTATTACTAATTTAGGGTTCGCATTTAACGGGCCAGGTTTATATACAGTTATCTTAATCTTATTTATAGGTGTTACTGTTAGGGTTTCCAACGCGAATACTTTAGCGTCGTAGAGTTCTTTGCGTATTGCTTTAATTAATTGCTAATACTGGGCTTCTAGTATAGCTCGTTACTGGGCCAAGGCATCCGTAAAGGACTATTGTATTATAGTCATTTGTTCCCTAACTAGGGCCATAATGGTTGACGTGGCGGATTTAAGTTTGTTTACCATTTTAAGGATAGTGGTATTAACGCAACATAATATAAGGGCGCGAAGAGGCTTTAAGGAAGATTTAAAGGAACAATATAAATTCTATCTAAATCTAAGGGTATATAGCTCTTGTAGAGAACAAGACGTTATATAAAGAAGAGAAAGGAATTACGGGAGAGCCCTATAATTAAATAGTCAGGGGTCTTGGTGGTCGATGCGTGTGCACGTGCGCGCGCGGTCTTCGACGGACTTCGGTAATTCGATTGATCTGTCAGAACTTGGCAGAAGTCGATCAAGCTGGCAGAATTTAGCAGAGTTTGGTCAAAGCGTCGGACTTCATCTGTCGAGTGTTTTACCGAGACATTCCTACTGTAACTGGGCTAGTCCCGTTACACTCATGCCTCGATTGACTGAGTCGCTAACACTACGGATTAATAGTGTTTGATTAGACATCTAATCGTATTATTACCTACATACCTAGCCTATTAAGAACACTACTAAGGCCTAACCTTTAAGTGCTTATTACATAACGAGTATCGCGAGGGCTTATTAGATATACTACGCCGTACTAGTACTTTAGATTACGAAGTTCTATAGAACGATTAGGATATATTAGATATTAAAGAAGAGGAGGAGCTAAAGTCACGAAAGCGTGCCCTAAAGAGCGCTGCGGTAAAGAGCGCTGCTAGCGCTGCTTTAGTAGCTATTTTTGCTATACCAGATAGATAAGAAATATTATAAGAACTACGCTAAGAACTACCTTAAGAGCCGCATTAAAAGCTACCTAAAGAGCTATAACGAGTTCTACGCCGTCGTCTTCTAAATAAGGTCCTTAATAAGAGTTTTATTGGCCTAGAGAAGCCGCGACGGCAAGTAGCTAAGCTATTAAAAAGGCCATAGCGATAAGGTAGTAGGCAGAAGAAGTAGCCGTATATATCCTATATATCTACACCACACTAGGTGTCAATTATAATGTTATCTATCTACACTTTCTCATCGTAGAGAGCCAAAATCCATCTGCTACTCCAGCTTCCTTCCTAATTAGGACGCCAAGGCATAGTCGCGTGGCGTTTTGGGGGCGTTTTTGTGGCTTATTGGTGGCCCAGGGGCGATCGAAACTTTTAAACGCTGCCTCCACAAGCACCGTACAACAATAATTTAAAATCCGGCCTTGCTACCATCTCATATGTTTTCCTACTCGCACTTCTTCCATTCCACGTAGCCTTATCTTAATACTCCTAAGATTTCTCAAGGCCACTGCACTTTCTCTTACTAGAAAAAAAACCCTATCTGAGAAATCTCCCCCACATCAAAAACCTCCCCAACCATGACGCTCCCGCGACCCCCCAAAAAACCCACAGCCTGGCTTATTGTACTCCTCATCACCTCCGTTCCCCCCGCCTTCGCCTTCAACCGCGACACCTGCTACGCCTCCATAATCCAACAACTCAGCAACGGCACCCTACCCCCAGACTCGGACCTCTTCTACCGCTCCGGCAACGGTGCGCCCATGTCCACGCCCAGTAACCCCGTCCTCACGCTCCCGGGCTGCCAGGCCCTCTGCGGCGGCACCACCTGGTACGTCGACATCGGGCCGCGCCTCAGCACGTGGCTGATCCCAGTGCTCCTCCTCATCAGCAACATAGACGTGTCACCGCTGGACAAGCGGCGCTACCTGATGCTGCTGCACCTGCTGGGCGACCCGATCGACTCGCTGTGGTCGCTGCTCATCAAGGTCGAGGCGTGGGGCCGGTGCTATGCGAGCGCGATGGGGAGGCGGAGCAGGGAGGGGGCGCGCGGCACGAGGGATGTGGCGACGGTGCTCGGGGCGTTGGAAGAGGTGCTGGAGCCGGGCGCACATCCGGGAGAGTTCTTCGACGCGCTCGTCGGCGCGGGCCGGCGGCGGCGGCGGCGGCGGCGGCGGCTCGCGCCTGGCGCGTACGAGAGGCTGTTGAGCAGCACGGCGTGCGAGCTGGCGGATAGCAGGACGGACGAGCTGCTGCGGACGTTTTTCGCCGTCGCGCTGTATCTGTACCAGCTTGTGGCGGCATTTGTGACCGTCGTGGGCGGCGGCAACACGAGTCCGCCGGGAGGCAGGATCGGGACGGCCATGTTCATGACGTGGCTGGTGCCTGCTATCTTGCTGAGCAATGCCGTTAGCGGCTTCACGTCCCGCCGTACCTGCTTCCGTGTTCTTGACCGCTTCGTTAGGGACCTTGCGGATGGCGATGGCCTGCTGGCCAAGCTGCGTGAGGCGTTTCCGCGATCTGAACGGTATCGGGATTTGCGGGAATACCATGACGCGCAGAGCTGGTCTGGCACGGTGTATACGTACAGGCCTGAGAAGCAGCGGCTGTTTCGTGGCGGCCCGACCGACTACAGTTTTGGCCTGCTGCTTCTGCTAGCTGTTTTGCCTGTCTTTATTTCTACGGCAGTATCAACCATCATCCTGTGGGATACGCCGCCTGTCGGAATCAACTGTCGTAATTTTATGGTATTCGGGATAAGTCTGGCATGGTTCCTTAGCCCATTTATCACTTGGCTTATCCACCACACTAGGCTAGCAACTAGCAAAGCCAATTGGTATATTACAATCATTAAGGACACCATAATAGCCATTCCCAGCATCGTTCTTATCTTTCTGTCCAGTTGTGGCCTTTTCAACTCCTGCTGGTGCTGGAGCGGTGTATACAGCTTGCATGACAGGGCGCATGTGCCCTTAAACGTGGCGGACCAGTTTCAGCACAATGACCTGACCATCTATCCTACCCTCGTAGGAGCATGTTTGGCCTTGCAGTTTTGCATCTTTGCTGGGATGATGTGGGTTGGCCGACGAGGATTGAGGCTTATGAGATGGAGTGAGGCGGAGAGGCGAGCAGAGTGCGACAGAAGGCGATGAACCTATTACGGTTTAGGTGTTTTGATTAGCCACGATGCTTGGTGCTTCAGCAACAAGGCCAAGGTGGAACTGAAATAAAATCAGAGAACGTGTCGAACCTGGAGATGCAGGCAAGGAAAACTCGTGTGTAGATTAATCTATAAAGAAGAGAGACTATAAATACAAGAGGTGGTAACCCCCTATAGAGGGCCCTAGAGAGTGGTGATTCACAGTGATCTATTTGGACCGGCGTGGCGTGGATCTAAGGTTAAATCCACTCCAATGCCCCAGGCCAAATCTAATGCACTATACCTAGATAGGAAGAATAGTTACCTATATAGGCTAGCCCGCCATTTTGGATCCAATTGGCGAGAGTGTCGCGCCAGTCCAAATAGATCACTGGTGGTGAAACTAGGTCGAAACTGGGATAAAACCAATGTCTAACAATAGAACGGTTTTTCTGGCAATCCACCTGCTACAACACCTGCCCGAATGGGCAAGGTGCTTGACCTTACCCTTGCCACCCCCCTGCCCACCCCTTGTACGAGGCTTACACAGTAAAATAAGGTGGCTTGCATAACTCTTGCCAAGCAGGTGGATGGTGGATGAGCTCTACCACCAATACACCTGCCGTATAAGGTGTAGTTGATTAAGTAGTGCCCGCGGCGATGAGGCTATTTGAACCTCGCAGGCGCGCGAGGTAGTCGTGACAACGCGATCGCGGGAGACGCGTCTTCCTTTTCTATCACCACCTTGTATTTTAATGACTTCCTATCAAGCTTCTGAGCGGCTAGATACCGATTGTAATGGCAAATTCGAGTCAGCAGGAGCCTCAAGGCTATACGGAAGGCAATCGGCCGAGTCCTTGTAGAGTTCAACTGCCGCCACTACATGCGACGATTTCGAATTAATCGCAGCCGTACTTTCGGAATCCTAGTATAGGCTTCGTGTATAAGGATATGTACGATGTTGAGCCAATATCATCGCTGCCGGATACCTCGCAGGAAGGGGGGGTAATGTTGCCTCCCTTAAATGAGCTCTCGTCGTCGCCAGTATACCTAGCTCCCCCCCTCCGCGTACACCTCCGTATCTTAAAGCCCACCATACAGCTCGCCCTATCCCCTTACGAGACGCGTCCTCGTAGAACGGTATTTCGACTCCCTCACAGCCACCGATTGTAATTCTATTGTCAGCCGAGCAACCAGCGGACGCTCTAACTCCGTTGGCCAAGCAATTAGTAACGGCCCCCCGGGGGCAGCTTAATCAGGATCCTGCGGAGCCTACAGGTGAGAAAACAATATTTAAGACTTCTAAAAGGATGGGTAAACGGGTGTTAAAGAAGGTGCTTGTTAAGTGGAGTAAAGGCCTTAAACTTAACGTTATAAGAATAATTGCTGCTAGAAAGAAAGAGTATTTAAGTGCTCCTTTAGATAACGCCTTTTATAAGAATATTAAGAAGGATCTTAAACGGGAGCTAAACTTTAAGCTGAGCAATCTATATAGGATAATCTTTGGGGAGCGGACTTAGAACACCACCAATCAAAGCGGCCTTGAATGCGAATAATAATGGGGAATCCTGGAGGGTTTCAGCATAAGCCAGTCATCCTTCAATACGTATGTTCCCGGGGGCCTTCCCCTTTTCACATATATACAGCCGATTGTACTACACTAATCAAACCATGAGCAGCAATGGAATCTTAAGTCTTATAGCTCATCAAGGTGGACCCGAAATGGGGTCGAGCATTAGCCTGCGGCTACAAAACCCCATATCAATCATAGGCACCGCAGAGTGCTGTAAGTCTGCAGTGTTCGCATTATCATGGCCAGAGCGGGCCTTTCATACTCTTGGCTCGCCACCAATTATCGGTAAAAGCTCTCGGATTCTCGTGGGCTTTCAAGGTGCAGTGATACGCACGGCCGAAGCGGGAAACGTTGCTTTGGCCCTTACACACACTTTTCCCTCCAGATCTTCAATCGTACCGCTAACCTTTACGGCTGGTTTAGTGCTTAGAGCGGTGGGCTTTTTGATCAAATCTTTCCATGGAGGGAGCCAGGATTTCGCTGATGTTGGCTCAGGTGGCGGGGGTGGAGAAGGGCTATTTTCAGTTGACGGAGAAGAGAACGAGGCGCGTAAGACGTAAAAGCGGTTTGCTTGGGTTGGACGGGCGTAGGCAAGACTTAGAGATGTGGGAGAAGGGGTGGAATCTGCGTAGTTCGTGATTAGTATTGGCCATAATCCTTGGCTCTCGAGAAGACTAGGGATACAGAATTGTGCATACCCAGAGATGTCTCAGGCCCAGCAACTATTCTTGAGAATCCTTCATCGAATACTGTAGCAATTGCACCACCATGCGCGAGACCCGGCCACCCACTCAACGCGCCTCCAAACCAGATCACCGCGATCAGTTCACGGGTAGCGGCATTCCAGAAGGCACGTTGGACCCCGAGACCACGGGTACCAGCCATAGTTTGTTGAGTCAAAGTCCGCGCCACTTGCTTGCTCGTATCCTCTTCATCTACATTTTTTAGAGGCGCATCCCCGGATCGAACTGCAGACATCTGAACTCCCACATCCGAGATGACAGTTTTCACGTCCAGCTCTCTCCATCCCACCTTGCCTTCTCCTGAGTCTTTCAGCGGTGTATCCGAATGTAGATGGTATCCACCCCCTCTCAATCTTTTTACAATATCCAACCCATCGACGTCACGAGCGAGTTGCTCAAGCTGCGCAAAGTCGGTCGGGGTGCCAGGCTCTGGGAAGGGCTCGGGAGAGACGATTGTGCGAACTAGGTAGCCACCTGTCAGACCGAGAGCAGCAAATATTGTGCTCCAGATTAGTGGCCGGAAAGATAGCGGACGCTTGGGAGGTGGTGGTGTTGAAGATGTTAGTGGGATCGGCATTGTATCCTTCGGTGTTGAGGCAAGATTAGAAGAATTGAGGCGGCGTTGGTGGAGCGCATGGCGTTTAATGGGTGCCGAGAGGCGGGCGAAAGGCCTGAGTGTACGAATCGCGTAGATAGGGCCGGAGTGAGGCATTGTCAATGCAGGAGATGTAAGTTGTAGATGTTTCTTCAAGATCTCTTATGTTCAGATGAAGACCGAGATACCGATAGGGCTGAATGGTTTCTTGGCACTGGAGCCACAACGTCTTCACCTCAACATTAACTAAAGAGAGTGAAACTAATGCATTCAATGCCAATTCGAGATTATTCTGACGTATTTTAAAGCGGCCCACGACGAATTCTCTAGGGTTCCCCTCAATCTCGATTCCGAATGCTATAAGCTGTAACCGACTACGGTACCCTGCCAAACTACCACTGTTTTACCTGCGTATTGCCTGCGTATCACTTACGTATCACGCTGTTTTAGTTACGCATTAGTCTCCCCTTTCATTTATTTCCATACCTCCTCGTGTATATAGAGAGGCTCTAGAGCTACATTTTACAATCAAGTCGTTCACTCAATTCTCCCACACTGCAAGCTTACATAAGCTGCAGACATATTGCTCCGACTATCAAAACGGAGCTCATCCAAGTCGATATATCTAACATGCAAACCTATGGTGGCTCATTGGCTTCTACTCCCATAATATCGAGAGCTCCTTAGAGTTGCATTCATGACCAATAAACTAGGTTTCTCACGATGCTCCGCTATCCTAAGATCCAAGAATATACTACTCCAGCATTCTCCACGAAATTTGTGCGAATTTTTCCATTTTCTAAAAGAGTACGACCTCTAATATTTCTCTGCCTTGCGTCAAAACTGCACCCTAGTGCAGCGGGTAGACGAGAAGGCAACTATTCCTGGCGCAAATCAAGCAGTTGTAACTTGTAAGAGCCAGGCTTTTGGTGCGTGAGAGGCGGGAAAGAGTTACGATGTTGCGCACAGCGCTGTAGTGGCAGTTTACAAGGTAAATTGCGGATTCCAATGATGGAGACACATGTGGCACGCTTGAGGAGCTCTTTATAGTCTTTTCTGTAGATTTCATCTAGGTGAGAGACCAGTGATCTATTTGGACTGGAGCGGCGTGGATCCAGCGTGGAGCGCCGTTGGAGCGCCAATTTATGTTTATCAATTATAAGTTCAGCGCTTTCCTAAAATTGATAAACGTAAACTGGCGCTCCAGTCCAAATAGATCACTGACTGAGTGAGAGATGGGGGATCCGGCTACGCAAGTGCTTTCCGTATCAACCCCCAGGAGAGTCAGACAGGTGGTGATTACAGGCGGCGACTACGGGCGACGAGATACATATTTTTGGCTTATGAAGCCTGTATAGACTGACGTCCATCAATTATAGCGGACCCTAGCTATCGCTAACTTAGCTGCATTTGAATATGTACCATTCGCCGTCATTGCATGCTTACATTTCCTCGCAGTTTAAAGGTTAACAGCTCCGCTAATAAGTATACAGCAGTCATCAAATTCCCCATCTTTATCCCAAAGATTTCATCCAAATACTACTCACCTGCTGCCTACGACCAAAAGTATTAACAGACGAACTTCGGCCTCGCGTCAATCGGCCTTCGTAAAGTGATACAGCTCCTTCAAAAGCTAGCTTCCCAATCTATACAATGAGTGGGCTAGTCCAGCATCTCCAGGAACCACAGTTCATCACTCCTTTCAAAGCCTTGGTTCTGTCACACCATTCTCGAGGTCGACCCTTGATTTTCTAATTTCTGTCACGCAATTATACAATATCATATATTATGCTCTGCATTTTAAGTCATTAAGAACAAGCCATTAAGATGTTCCGTTACCGTACAACATTCACCAGATCGCTGTGCTTTGGAAGTACGGGATCAAAATGAAAGTGCACGTGGTACTTGGGAGTTCAATTCTAATTAAGTGGGCCGTGTTACAGGCTCATACTACTAGCTTGCTGGTTCGTCCGATTGGACTATGAGCCTTTTTGGTGTTGCCGTCCGTCACCTGGTAACTGCGCCCCGAACTTCAAAAGTTTGGGCTATGGTGGGACTGATATGCTAATTGAAAGGCCTGCAGTCGCTCTTAACATATGGCTATTCTTAATTTACGGACCTCACCAAATTTGCAGAAGTAGCTACTTCACGTCGGAGTGCAAAAACAGGTCAAGCCTTTGCCCGGTCCACCTATCGTAGAAGAATGTTCTTAGCATGTCTGATATGCTTTCGAAGGGTCCAGTGAATACTAACTCCAGCCTTCCTAAAGCTTCGAAGATTTTGCAAGATAACAACAACGATTCTGGATATCATTAACAGCCGGGATTTATCATTGCCGACCATCCACATATCAAAATCGCCATTCACGAAGTGGAACTCATCCAGGCATAGTTTACAGAATATACTGCATGAGCCTTCACACAAGCCAGTCCATATATACCCCTTTAGTGCTTGATTCGACACTCCTTAGTACCAGCATTCCTTCCCATGCGTACGCAATCGAGACACAGTCCACTTCTATTTTTGATTTTGTCCATTCCATAGGCCAGTCTTTCCCTCTGCTTGTTATTGTTGTGCGATTCCGAGTAACATGAAGTGCCGTGCTGATCAGGGACTGAATTGCTCACCGCTTTTACTTTCTTGATGGCAGATGAGATTGACACATTGACTATTTTTGCTGGCCATAAGCCCTGCTCCCGGAGCAACTCCATCCAGGAAAAGACGGCCTGTGAAACACCGCAGCCGCAGCCCTTATCCATAAGCCCTAGCGACGTTGATACCTCAAGTAAGACCTGCCCTAGTTCCGCACGTATCATACTTCTGCGTTCTTCTAATAGGCCTTTTCCAGGTATCAGCGGAATTATTATAGATCAGTGCTCAGCCGTTGCTTACAGAAAATCGTCAAAGGGATAGCATGGCGAGTATCCTCGTCAACGAGCTGGAGGTAGGAGCCCTCGTGATGAAAGATTAGTTCGAGTGTAATCTTCCAAAACGCATGTGCGCTATCGAAAATATAGGCGGCTGCCATAAGACGCCCAAGCTCTACAGTATTCTCAATATCATAATAGGTCAACCAGCTTTCGCCTGCAAATTTGAGGCCAACGGCGCAGTCGTACTTGTCTGCTGCAATAGCAACCCGAAGAACTTCGCTTGATAAGGGGGGGTCGGGTACTGCGTCGTTGCGGTTATAGATAACACAACAGATAAGTTCCAAGGCGTCTGCGCTGTCTTTTGGCAATGGAATCTCTTTCGGGTAGGCTCCACCGAGGCCTTGACCTTCCTTGAAATGAGGTCCGAACATTGCATTAAAGGCCGTGGATACATTCTTTAGGATGAGAGAATGGACCTGTAGCTTCCTCCTTTCAGGCCCAACGACTAGGATAACGTGTCGACCTAAATCAGGTTATCTTACCCCGACTTAGCTACTTACTCATTAACTCGGTCACCGACTTGGTTATCAACTCGGTTATCGACTTGGTCACCTACCCCAGTTTCATTGACTCCCCTTACCCCCCTTGTCTTCCCTTTCCTACACCTTTCCTATATGTATATATAGAGGTATTAGAACCGTATTTCAATAGACAGAGTCCTTATTTAATTCCTATGATTGGTGCACGGATATTTGGTTGATAGTTATAAGCCCGGGTTGCTTGCTGTATTGCCCCTATTTAACTAATTAATTTGATTGAGCTATTTGATTGATTCTACCCCTTATTAAATTGCTGTTTATTATTAAATCCTTTATCCTTTCTATAAGCACCTTTTTAATATAACTTCTTAACCTACCCAGACCATTACTATGACGGTAATATTATCGAGTTAAGCTAACTGGGATGAATGGATCGACCTTATTAGGCTTTAAGCTTGAATAGGAGACGTATAGAAATACGTCGACCCCTTAACTAAAAAGGATGTGTTGCCCTAATTAACTGAACTAGCCTTTCCTAGGCCTTAAGATATAAAGGTAGGAATAACCTCCTATATAACTCTCTCTAAGGACGAGAAGGACGAGCTTTGAATTCTCCATAAGAGACATAAGACAGTAGAGAAGGAATATAGGAAGAAGAAGACAGCTTTGACCTTTCTACAAAGCTATATTACTGGTATAGTAACCAGGAACCTTAATACCTATATACTAGGTATCAACTCAGTATATAGTACCCTAGTGGCTCTTAAGGAGAGAGTTGCCCCTACAAATATAGCATGTTAGCTCTACCTATCCACTTAATACGCCAAGGTTAAAAAGGGCCCAAAGAACCAGAACTTCGAGGCCTGGCTATAGTAGTGGGAGAAGATGTATAATAACTATAAAAAGATTAAGCTGCTGGATGTAGAAGGCGATTAAGCAATCAGAGACTTTCTAATAGTGGTAGAGCCAGTATTACCAAATTGGGCCTTAATATGGAGGGTCGAATTTAATAAATACAACTAGGCTAAAGACCACGTGTTATCTATATTTTAATTAGTTGAAATCTATTGGAACTATTAAAGATTGGAGACTGCCTAGTAGAAGAATAGAGCTTAATTTAGTGCTAATGTAGTAAGCTTTTAGGGCAAGCTAATTAATAAGGCTCCTAAGGACGAGGCTTCTAAGGATAAGGCCCCTACTACTACCCCTTTTAGGATGGCACGGAAGAAAGATACCCTAACGTGCTACTATGGAGCTGTTTACTGGTTCTAAGATTGTCCTTATATTAACGAGTTAGTTTAATTAAAGGACTAGAAATTAGACAAAGCTACAGCTAAGAAGGTTAAGGAAAAGATTGTTAACGCCTTAGATTAGACCAAGTTAAAAATTAAGAAAATAAGGCAGTAGGCTTTAGGCAAAGAAGCTCTAGAAAAGAAAGCTATACAGAGCCTAGATTAAGATCAAAAGGACAACCTTAGTACCTTTGCCGTATATTAAATAGGTGCTTATAAAGCAGGCACTGACTATAAGCTGTGTAATAGCGTAATTCTTAATAGCGGAACCACTATACACGTCATTAATGATTAATTAAGATTCGTTGATGAGCTCCAACCGAGTAGTGACTTTATATATGCCGGAACGGGCATAGATCCAATTGAGGGTATAGGGACGGCAGTAATTACTATCCAAACGCTATTAGGTCCTAGGGAGCTCTTCCTAGCTAATACAGCATATGTACCAGCCTTTTATACAAATTTAGCCTGCCTAAAGAAGTTTAATAAGAAGAATATATAGTGGGACAATAAAAAGAACCTACTATATTATAAGAATGATTATGAGACGTTCGCCTTTTGTGAGAGCTATTATAACTAATTAATGCTTAAGTATAATGAGCTATAACTAAAGACCCTAAGCAAGGCCTTATTTGCAATCTAATCGCAAGACCCCCTTCCTAATTAGGAAGTATTAGGCGAACTCTAGTATAAGAGACTAGGCTATGCAGGACCTAACGCAATCGAGCATTTACCCTAGGAAGTAGGTGGTGCGAAACTTTGAGGTTTAGTAACAATCGACTATAAGACCTGTGCAGTCAGCAAGGCTTATGAAATTGTATTAAGAAGAATACCTACTAGTAAGGCAACTAGGCCCTTCTACTAAGTACATATTGACTTATTTCCAGAGATTGTGGCGTACAACGGTTATATCTGGATGATACATTTCTATAACGAATATCTGTGTATAAACGAGGTAGAGACCTTCGCCTATAAGTTATTAACGACGTAAGCAATTATACGATATTCGAATAAGGTGGAGCGTTAATATAACCTCAAGATCGCAGTAATTTGAATTAATGGCGAAACGTCCCTAAGTAATAAATTCGACGCTTGGAGGACTTAAAAAGGAATATTACTAGAGAAATTGGCCCTATATATAAAGTCTTAGAACGGTTCTGCTGAACATTCTAGGGGGGTGATTATTATTAAGTCTTGTTATATGCGAATTAAAGCTCGACTACTAGAAGAGCTATAGCCAGAAATTACTAGAGCTGTAGTGTATTTAATTAATCGGACACCAAACGCCTAGCTTGGCTAGATAACACCTTTTAAGAAGCTTTAGTTAGTACTAGGGTTCTCGCCATTAAAGCCGAATATAGCTTACCTATAAATATACGGCTGTAGAGCTTACCCGCTTAAATACAACATTCTATGCACACGAAAGCTTAAGCTAAGGGCTTATATTGGATACCTAGTTGGGTACCAGTTAATGAATATCTATAGGGTGTATATACCTAGCAAAAAAAAGGTGATTTAAATAAGAGACGTAACGTTTAATAAGCAACTGCTCTATAACGATAGTTAGCTAGATTTTGCGGGTTTACTCTAAAAACGCGCTAATTAAATTTTGGACGTAATTAATGTATTAAATAGTAATAGGACGCTTCAGGAAGAGCTTGATAAGATATTAGACGAGACGTTAGATAAGGAAAACAAGGCGGATAGTAGTGGAAGTTAATAGGTAGATGCTAATAAAAATTAAAATAATAATATAATCAGCCCTTAAGCCTTAAAGGACGACTCTATACCCGGCCTCTTTACCCTAGCTGAGACGCTAGAGCCTTAATTAAATACTATAAATATAGAGCCGTTAAGTTCCTTAATTAATTAAAGACCCTAATTTAAACTTATTCCTAAAGAAGAAGCCCGTCCAAGATAGGAGATTATAGGTGATATAGGTAATGTTAATATTATAGAAGGCAGAAGAACTAGGAAGCTTTTAATGTGTTAAGTAGCTTACCTAATAGATATTAAGCAATTAGATACCCTTCCTGCCCTCTATAGAGCTTTTACTACTGGAATTAGACACTATTAGAAGCAATTATACCGCGATAAGCTTCCACCACCACTATATAGCTGGAAGGAGCTTTAAGCTTACCCATATAAAGATGGCTTTATGGAAGCCGCTAATAAGGAATACAATAATTTTAAGCAGCAAGGGACATTTAAGTCCGTTAAATGGATAGTATTGCTTGATGTTATACCCGTTACCTAGGTGTTTACTTATAAGTTTAATACTAATGGATATCTAGTTAAATTTAAAGCCCGTCTTTGTATATAAGGTGACTTACAACGACTTAATAAAAAGGATATGTATGTAGCAACCCTTGCAGCTAAAATATTCAGAGCTATAATAGCGATTATTGCTGTATTCAATTTAGAGACTTGGTAGTGCGATATAGTTAACGCCTTCGCCAACAGCCTTATTGATAAGACAGTCTATATTAAGTTTCTAGATGGCTTTTAATAGAAGGGCAGGTGTCTGCTCCTTTAAAGAGCTTTATACGGCCTCTAATAATCACTATTGCTTTGGCTTAATAAGTTCTTAACTACACTGATGTCCCTAGGTCTGACGGCAGTTAATAGAGAATTGTGTCTATTTTATAATAACTGGCTAATCGTGTTCTTCTATGTTAATAATATTATGGTAGCCTACCGCATAGAAGACTTACCAAAGCTTTAACTCTTTAAGGAATAGCTGACAATAAAGTATAAGATTAAGAACCTAGGAGAATTAACCTGGTTCTTAGGAATTAGAGTCCTTTGTAATCAACCTTAATAGAAGCTTTAGCTCTGCTAGGATTCCTATATTAATAAGATCGCCAGTACCTTCTATCTAAAAGACTTTCGTCTAGTATATACACCAATAAGTATGGAAGATCTCTTGCCTAATCTAGAACAGGCCTCTAAGCAGCAGGTCTACATATATCAAAGGAAGGTCGGATCGCTACTCTACGCCACTTGCATTATACGACTTGATGCCGCTCGAGCCTTAAGCAAGCTCTTAGAATTCCTTCGCAATCCGTCGCCTCTATATAAAGCCGCAGTCAATTAAGCGATTGCGTACCTATATTAAAAGAAAACCCTTGCGATTGAATACTCGAGCAGGAATATTGGAAGTTAGATTGTTGTCTGAGCAAGCAACACTGCATTCGGCGATAATCCTATTAGTTAGAAGAGCACTGAAGGCTTTATATTTTTACTATTTAGAGGAGTAGTTAACTGGCGCTCTACTAAGCAGAAGACTATTATAATATCAAGCACTGAAGCTAAGCTCAAGGCTCTATTAAACGCAGCTATAGAATCAATTTGGTAGCAGCGCTTCTTTTAGGATCTGCGACTCTACACGGATAAAGAGTATATAATTGACTGCAATAACCAGCAGATGATTTGACTGCTTACTAAAAACGGACCTTAATTAAACACGAAGCTTCATTATGTAGATATCTACTAGTATTAGCTTCGCCAAGAAGTTTAGAAAGGCTTAATTGTGATTAAGTGAGTTCCTACTACTGATATAATGGCTGACAGTCTTATGAAGGCCCTATTAAGGCAGAAGTATGAAAGCTTTAATAACTGAATCTGATTGATATTAAGACCCTATTGTAGTTAGATTTAAGTATACTGTTTAACCTATTTATATAATTTCCTTATTAAGTTCTGTTTTTAAATGGTTTCTATTTAGTTTAACACTATAGATATTTCCTATTTAGGTATATCCAGCTGATTACCACCCAGTTAATTAGCTGGGGGGGTATGTTAACCTGAATTAGGTTATCTTACCCCAACTTAGCTACTTACTCATTGACTCGGTTACTGACTCGGTTATTAACTTAGTTATTAACTCGGTCACCTACCCTAGTTTTATTAACTCCCCTTACCCCCCTTGTTTTCCCTTTCCTACACCTTTCCTACATGTATATATAGAGGTCTTAGAACCGTATTTCAATAGACAGAGTCCTCATTCAATTCCTATGATTGGTGCACGGATATTCGGTCGATATAACGTCTCCATCTGTAGCAATATCGATCACCGAATTTGAGGATTTGTCGTGCTTCTCCTCCATTTCGAGGACTTGCTAAGAAAGACTCTGAATCTTACTCCAACTGCTAAGAAGCCGATGCCCTGCCCACCATCGAGTGTCAAAATAACCGCCCAACCCCGCATATCGATGGTGCTGGCATATGGCTGACTAAGCCGTTGCTGCGTCTCGAGTTACACAGAACTAAACGTCCATTGGCCAAGAGGAACATTGGGACGTAGTTGTGAGACACTCTGTGTTGAATTTTATTCGCTGTGACTATATTGTGACTGTATTGGGGTTTCCGTCCAATTCTGCTTAAGATCTGGGAGGAAATGATGTTAGAGGGCTTCACTATTTAATGTCCTAGTTATTTGTTGCTGGTTGAAAAGAATGCTGGCATAGTGTATAGTCTAGGGCAATCGTCCATCTCATAATCAACTAACAGATTTTAGTGTACTCAGCGAAATCTCACCAATCGATCTTGGGCGTCCTTCACAATATTCTGTGCTGTTGTCTTTCATGATGCTCATCTTTATTTCATGGAGATGGTTTTCATTGCCGAGTATGAGCGCAATAATTTCCTTCAACCTGCATTACTTATCACTCTTGTTATATCTCTTGCTAAGGGTAGTTGCTGTTGTTGAATCATCAGGGCATGTTGCTCAGTCTCTTCAATACCCGTCATACAGATGTTCAGGCCTCCATCCCTGTTCAATATTCTCATCAAGCAATTCCTCAAAGACGACGTTGCCACTCTCCAAAGGTGTTCTTTGAGGGCACCTCCCCACCTGTTATCCAAATCACTGGGTTGGGAACGTTGCGGCTATGAGTGTTGAAAATTGTAAGAATACAATGTCTAGCGGACTTAGACGAGATTCAATTTTCCGTATTTTTTCGTTGGGGTTTTGAGCTGGCATGCGCCGGAATGCTTGTATTGGTATTAATGATTTCTCCTGCCTGCGGGAATTTTTTAGCGATATTTAATGATTCATATGCAGGAGCAACTTGTGCAGGGCTGGAGGTGCCGTAGTATTGAACGGACGATCAGGAATGAGGAGTCTGTTTATTAAAGATAGCTCTAGAAGCTCTCTATATACATAAAATAGGTGGCAAATAGAATGACGACGTAGTCGTCATGCAGTCGGTAATTGGTAATGGAAATAGGTAATGAGACATTCGATGAGACATTCGATGAGACATTCGATGAGACATACGATGGTAAGTAGCGGGGTAGTGAGACATAGGGTTCTAGTCTTGAAGACAGTAGTAAGATGGTAGTAAGGAACTCCGATTCAGGTCGACACGTAGTCATAAACATAGAAACAGCCGTTGGACCATCAAATAGAAGAAATGGAATACTCAGTTTAACGGCTGATTTCCAAGTGCAACCTCTCCAATCAGCATCTAGTCATGGGAGATAGCAGTGAGAGCCCTTTTGACTATTCAGCATCAGCATCGTCTAGGCCGGTTATCCGAGACCATCTGCAGAAAATGGTCAAGCAATGTATATCATTCCCCTTTTGTCTTGACTCTTTCAACGATACTAGTCAATAACGGACCGGATCCCCAAGTAGCGGTAGCAAGAAGATCGCCGGTACAAGTCTTGTTGAATATATTAGAAGAACGGTTTCCGGATATATGTAACTCTGGAAATTATCTACTTCTTATAAAAGGAAAATTCATAAGGGATTATCCTTTATGCTACTACTTAACCGAAGCCTATTTCAACTGCATCGCCGTTTTAAGGGTAGTTCAGATGGTCCAGCCTTCCTCATCGGTTAAACAGCATTGGCCGCAAACCAGGTGCATTTTCGCCATGCGGACTCCAGTACATGTCTTTCGTCGCTACTCCCAATATCATCGTTAGCACGGATCCCTAGACCGAGTCTTCAACCCTTCGCTTCTTAGTAAATAATAGCCATACCAACACCCATCGATCTAGGCAACCTGGCGGGATGAATGACGAACATGAATGCGAACGCGAATAGCTGGTTCGTACGTATAGGTCACCGGCCTCAAGGACGCAATTGCCGGTGTGCGGAGCTACACGAAGAATAAAGACGAAAGCGGAGGACGCGTTACGAACTGACCATGCTGTACCCAACTCTCCGGCCAATGGAGGGTTATCTACCTAGCCATGGATGTGTCTCAGCGAAGCCACGGACGTCCCTCAACGAGGTGTTAGGATTCAATGGAGGCCCATTTAACCATATTGCTCCCCGGGGCTCCGGATAGTGGACCGCCAACGGCTCTACGCAGTGTCCGTGTAAGAATAGTAAGCCCAGTGCGGTATCATGGCCCAGCGCAGGGTAGAGTTCCTATCGGGAGAGTGGTCCAAGAACGCCGCAATGCACTAGAATCATATCCGAAGCTAAAAGACATCGCCACCGACCGTATTCCATGCTGCGCTGAGGGCAGGTTCTAGAGACATGCGAATTCGGGACACATCTCATCCAGGTGCTCGGTGGATGATGGGAACCATAGCTCTAGAAGAGATACTATATGCAACGAGCTCAACGAAGAGCCCATATCAGGTCTGTTAGAGTGTGTTCGGTCGATAATAAGGACCAATGGGGGTTGGGTTGTTGCGGTGCTAGATCATAAGTTCATAACTGTGGGTTTTATGACACGACGTAGGAAATCAAGGGATTATGGAGCCAATGCTGAGGAGTCACCTTCCCAAACGGATGCCGAAATAGCTATGAAGCGCTATAACTTAAGGATCCCACGGCTGTGAGGCCGTCAATGCCTTACCTCGCTGGAGTTCTGGGCTGATCTTGTCACATTTGCACGTCGCCATGAAATCGCATGAGAACTCGGATTCAGGGAATCTTCGTGTGAAGCGGCTGCGAGTGTGCGAGTGTGTAGGATAGGAGGCATTGTAAGTTAGTAGGTGTTGGTTGAGAGGGACGACTACTCGCCGAGTGTCGACACCAAATATTTTGTGTGTCAAGCTGGAGGTAGTTTTGTATGTCGACGTCTGCATCATCGGCGTCGACTGCCAGGGATTTTCCGGATCAACATACGAAATTGTTTTGCTGTCGATGTTCGTGATCGGCGTCGATGGGGACAATTGTTCCGTGTCGACATAGAAATTTTTTGATGTCGACGTTCTGACAGAAGTCGACAAAATTTTGGTGTCGACATTCATGATCCGCGTCGACATACAAACGTTTTTTCCATCGGAGTCGACTACTGTACAAAACGTTGTTCTGAAGCGCCGGTCGTCGACTCCTACTATTCCCGGGTCGACATTCAGAATATTTCTGAGTCGACATACAAAACTTTTCACATGTCGATACTAACGGCAATTCATCGTTTCCTACCGGAATATGCGATCTCTTGCACCTTTTTCCATTGCTATGCTTCTCTGAGGCTAAATATAATTCATACCTCTATGCGCCCACACTCGGACTTGGAGCTCTCATAGTACCATTTAGTGAGTCCTTGTGCTTTTCTAAGGAGAATCGCCGAGTCGGAGCCTTATGCGACACCCACCACGAGTTTCCGTTTTTCTAACCGACAACAGGTGAAATTGATATTCTAGGAATTTATTATAGGGATAGAAATATATGACAGGGGTCAATTACATGAGTTTCTCTCAACGTTAGCACCTTCATCACCTGGAATGAGAGGATCCGTATATGCAGGACGATCGGGGACGAGCAGAATTTGGTGAAGATCAACATAGGGAGTAGCAGGACACTAAAGATTTATTGCGAAGTATCGTAAGAAGCAGATTCGAAGAAGTATGCCAGGGACTACACCGTTGCTCAAATGTCAAGGCCTCTGAAGCCAGTGCTTTTATCCATATTCAGTATTGATTAACGATTATTGAGTATTGAATATTGACGCTCAATATGCAATATCAATACAATATATTCAATACTGAAAGTTATTGAATATTAACAATTTATGGAGTTAAGGTAGTGAAAATAGGGTATAGATGCCTTGGTAGATAACTCCGGCCCCTAAGCGATATGTATGTATTTTAAATTTATGAGGTAACCTATATAAAGTTGAAATGTATAAATATTAAATATGATTTTACAGAATATTGTATACTATATTGTCGGTTTTTACGCGCCCTATATATACCCAATTTTTAACTGCCTTATTTTTGACGTTACTAGTAGCATTAAGGAAGAGCATAAGGAATTTATTAAAGGGAAGCCTACCTTAATATAAGGCATGTGTCTATTTTATCTATATCGGCAGAGGCTGAGTAAGTATTTTTGGGTGCACGGTAAACGGTCTTATGGGACCATATTTTACTCAGAATTACGAATATTAAGCGTACAGAGTGCTTAGAAAGTTGGTTGCCCAGTAATATTACGGCTTGGGGGGGGGGGGTTTGTGGCGATGAGCGTGATAGGAGAAGCTTTTGGTGTATTGGCGGGTCAAGGGGGCCCAAGGAGCCACTACCAACTACACTAAGCCAAGGATCGTGAAGTTAACGACAGTGGTGAGAGCAGAGGTGAGAGGGTAGCTGTATTTTGGAGCTTTACCAAGGCCTAGAGCCGTGCGGAGCTTGACTACAACTACATTACTGTGCTAAGACTATATATATATAATTTGGATTCAATATTCAGTAAAAACTTTAATATAAAATTTGGTTTCAATATCAATTCCAATACGGCCTTATATTGATATTGAATACTGATAAAAGGCCTGTCTGAAGCTAAGAGGAACCATCGTCAAACCAATTCTTCGGATTCCTGTCTTATTCCAGTATACCACGACGCAAGCACGCTTCATGCGCAGTCAGCAGAGAATGGCACTTGCCTGGATCTTTCGGGAGGACTACAGACATTCAAAGATATGCCGATCTCCGCAAACGTTCCGAAGGCAGAACGCTGCGCACTACTGCGCGTACACTCTAGTGCGGGTTTTAATGCGGTTTTCTGGCGGTGACATTAGAGGGTGAAGGTTGATATTCGTGCTGGGATGGCGCTGGAAAGTTCTAGTATCTTCCCAGGATCTCGTGGTCGTTGAGTTAACATTCACCCCGGGCGACGAGGCCCTAGGCTACCTTAAACCCGACGATAAGGAGTATATATCGGTTTGAACACGCATATCCGGAACCTTCTGGCAATAGATATTGCGAGTTGAATCCCTAAGACAACGAGCTGAGTAATTGGGGGTAGTGGATAAGGCAGAACGGACAACGATGCTGACGATAATTATGTCCCTAACGGCAAAGCTGATGTACAGTACGGTAGCTGCTTGTTCATCATAAATGCCTGTGGCATGCTAGTAATCAAAATTATGGTCTACTGAATCCCAACTCATGTAAACGCAGAGCCACTCGTGGCAAAAATACCGCTCTACACTCCAGGAGAACAAGCGGATGGAAATAGACTTCCCTGCCTAACCAATATTGGAATGATCCAAACATACAGCTCAGCATTGTCTGGCAGTACGCAATTCTTAATCTTCACCCCTTTGTGTTTTACTATACCTCCGCTGTGGAGAATACTATCAAGAATTTCTTAATGGTAAGATCCAGTTCCCTCATCAAGAAAGATAGAGACCTCGGACGGTGAACGACTTCATGTCATTGAATACTGCCACCATCAAAATAACTACCTATGATACGAATGGAATCAACCAATGCCTACTTTATCCTAATGACGCTGGGTGTATCAATCTCGAGACACGCGGAAAGTCGCACACAAGCACAATCGAGCTTTGCAAGCCGCCATACTTCCGAAAAAATGCTTCGCATTTCTAAGCTTGCCAAGGACTGTAAGGCATAATAGCCCTGACCCAGACCCAAATATAGATAACCCGCGCTACTCCCTAGTCCAACAATTGGCATACGAGGTGGAGCTGAGTTCAAGACTGCTATCCTCACTCGAGAAGATGCGACAGCCATCACTAGAGCGGCTTCGATGTTGTCAATGCGCTCCGCCAAGGAGCTCCGGGTATTATCGAAGCTGAACTTAATAAAATGCCGCTTCTTCTTCTGCGACCCAAGACTCCTTAACCAACAGTTCCACGGCGGTCTTTGAGACGGTCGCTGAGCACATGCAGCCTCTAGATGAGAAACTGTATTATGCCTCATCAACAATCGCCCCAAGGCTATTGGAAACGAACACCACTTGAATATGAGAATCGGATTTAGGCAGTACGGGTGCTGGCGAGGCGGTTTCCGAAGTTCCTAAGGCGGAGACATTGTCAGGTTTACATGAGCTCTTCCACTTACGTGAATTAGTGTAGACTGGCTTCATCTTAATATCGTGATAGGGCACATCATCTCAGAGCAACGATTCGCACCCTAAGCGTACAATGTAAATATTGACGATAGCGGGTGTTGAAGATGATGTTTCAAGTGATTATGCAGAGTATTAATACCGGTGACTACAGCCTTCCGCTCCTCGAATGCACGCTGAGGCCCTTCATATAGGTTGCTGGTGATGAAGTGCTGTTGTGGTTTAGGCTGTCTCGTACTCCGCCGTGTGATATGGTTTGAGATCTGCGGCGAGACCCCTTTGAGAGGAAAGGAGTGATTAAATGTTTCCATAGTACGGCCACGCTTGGAGGGAGTGCAAGGAAGCAGATGCGTTGGTTGCGTAGCTGTTGCGGGCTGTTCATGGCCGATTACCTGATCTCCATGTAATCGAGACTGGAGAACTCGATGGGAGACGATGTTCAGGATGATACTGTGCTCTTCTGCTTCGAATCTGTATCTCTTCTTGCGAGATCGGCGTGTTGGTGATCGAAGCTTTGCTCAAATTCCTTGCAACTTCCTGGACTTGTCGATTAGTCTGGTTGTTCTTGTCGCCTGTTTGCATGTTGCGTAGCTGCGGTGCTAGCTTTGACTGCGGCTTCATAATCTCGTTCAGTGGACCGGCTCGATTGGTTATGACTTGAGGTTCTTAATTTTCTCGCGAGAGGCTTTCAGCTCGGATTGGATTTAAAGCAGTTGTTACCGTTGCTGCTGATGTTATTCTGGCCTTGGGAAGAACATGTATACTGTTCCAGATAATGTCCAAAGGCTCGGGGATGGATTCATCTTGCCCTATGCTGGGTAAACTCGTGTCTTTGGAGGCTTAGGGCGGGGTCGTTTATTCCTCCGCAGTCATGAAGCGAAGTGGGATTCAAGATGGTCGACAGTGAGCAAACCCCATTGTCTGTTTTGTACATCCTACCAAGTGTGTAATGAGTCTCAACTGAAGACAGGTTTCAAAAGAGCGCCTGTCTCTGCGCCCGTAGGAAACTTGAGGAAGGTCTCTAAGGTATGTGCCCACGTTATGCCACGTTTGGTGGAAGACTTAGACAGTCTCTCATGGAGGTGTCCGCGATTTGTTGGACAACAGTGTCACAAGTATCTTTACATGTGTGTGTGAGCTTTTAAGCAGAAGTGTCGGTGAATCGTTTGGCATAGGTATTGGCCCTGGGTCTGTGATCGCAGCAATCCTTATGATATCCTCCTTACTCTCGTGAGCGAATGCGATGAAATGACAGGGTAATAGAATACTGGTCTTTGGGCTGGGTAATGATGCGTGTACTAAGGTGTTGTATTAGCTTAAACTCTTGACAGACCCTTTAACAAAAACCCGCACCTCTTTACGTATCGACACCATTCTGCCTTGTTCTAGACTCGAGGGCCTTATCTCATGTAGTATAGAGGACAAGTATCATGTTGCAAATATGGATCGTCGCCGGATAGTGTTTGGAATAATTGTTTCGCTCGGCTTCAGGAAGAACCTGGGGGCTCCTTTGGGGGGACTAACAGAAACCTGTGAGTGGATAGAGATTCTCAAGTCTGAAAGGGCTAGAGAATGAGCTCATGGTCGCATCGATATCATGAGAAGTAGACTGAAATTATGATTTAGGATGTCAATCAAGTGCAAACTAGCGAGCTCTAGGTGTGTTTCATTGCCTCTACTTTTTGAAGGAGAAGGAATTCCCGAGGAAAGAAGGAATATTGTGCCATTGGCGTCGCTATAAAACACGATACCCTCGGTTCACACATTGGTGGCTTGATAATAGAGGCTTAATGGGAACACAAAATTGCATTCTAAATTACGTCTCGACGCCGCATGAATCTGGGTGCTGAAGGACTCTTGCACACCGAAGACTTCCAAGCTGCCTGACTAATCCAAGGAACCCAGTAAATCCCCTTTGCGCGGCATGGGTGACATCTTGGTCGTCGGGTTGGATGGCCTTCAGCAGCAACACTGCATAATTTAGAGGCATGTTCGGCTGTGGCGGCGTCAGCATACTGTTCAAGCAGGTGTGGAACGGAAAATCGAATATAGTTCGTATTTTCTTTGGGGTGCAGCACTCATATCTGCAAGAGGGTGCGAATATGCAATCCTGTAAGCATCACATGGGGGCAGGAGTGGAAGGGATCAAGAGGATTTGCATCCTTGACGCAGGTTTTTATTTTAGGTAGGAGGTAAATGCGAATATCAGGGCTGCTGACATGCTTGCTTCTTTGCTATGGTCCAGTTGCCGGGATGGTTGCTTGGTTCTATTAGGGAGGGTTTGCGGTTTTGTGCGGTTAGTTTTGGGGCTTATTAGATGCTGTGATAGCTGAGATAACAGGGTTTTTCGGATTGGGTAAAGTGATGACCTGTACCCGTCAGCTGTTAGATGATATTTGTCAAGTGTACTTTACGGTGCAATTGTGCTGTCAGTTAAGTACCCGAAGATCGTAAGGTGTTTTAGAAGACCGCACTCCGATTACTAAGGGTTTTCACCTGACATTTTTGAACTAATGAACCCCTATATGTCATGTGAAGTTAAATTTCAAGCTATGTGTTGGATTATTTTGCAGTTTTGAAAATAATTAAACCTGGCTCAAACTATATTTAGAGGCCGTGAAAGTTTTCAGCCTCACAGAAAATAACCTAACAGAACACGAAGGACGATAGTGTTTGTGCTACGGTTGAAGAGTCTAAAAATTACAGGAAATAGCACTGCTAACACAAAATCTGAAACTGAGGCTTAGGCATGATTTTGCTACTAAGCACGGTGAGAAATTTGATCAATTTCACGCGCAGATTAGCATGAAGCTGTACAACGAAATGATCAGGGACTACTGTAAGTGCTCGAGCGATTGATGTCGGAAGTGATGCGTTGATGCCGTGGTGAAGACGTCTTCTTTGCTCAAGAAGCGGTGAGAGCAGAGGCGCGGCTCAGGATCTGCCATGATTCATGAAGCCGAATGGTTAATTTCCGCTCCCTCCTAACTCTGTTATGGTTCATTGACGTGATTACTCACTCTGTAACAAGCCTCGCGAGTCTATCGTTTCGCCATTGGTGTGATTTTATTGTAGTAAAGTAAAGGACTGTGTGAAAAGGAAATGTCAAAGATTGGGTTATGCTATGCTCATGATGGTTTGTTCCAATTCCGATTTATTGAAGGTCCCTGGAACGAATAGCTCAATCCACTGGGGACAGTCGGGAACGATTTGTGTTTTGACGTCAAAAGCGCCTAAGTTGGTGGCTACAGGCAGCAAATAGGGCTGTCTGATAAAAGATGCAGATGTCGTCTTATTGAAATTGATTTTGTGCGCGCGCTAAGGTTGAGCTGAGGATGCAAGTATTGACTGTCACTAAACAGTCGTCGCGAAACAGTCGTCACGAAACAGTCGTCACGAAAGTTGTGATCGGTGAGGAGCAGACTCTGAATCAGCACCTATAGATAGGGAATTCAACGTTCACTTTGTCCTAATGGTCCTACAGGCCAGCAAAAATGGCCGGAAGCGGGATCGTCAACCATTGGCGGCGGCAAATTTGGGAAGTGTGTGAACTGGGATGCCTGATCTACACGATCTAGACCAGCCATCTGCGGGCGGCTTATCGGGCGTTCAGCCTAACGGACACGAGCACTAGCAGCACTTCCACTTTCAGCTAAGATGGACACTGCTGGAGGGTGATTGGCAGAGATCAGCGGGATCGTCACAAGAGAAAGTTGGGACGTGGGCGCATTGCCACAAAGCCCTGTGGTTTGACCAGACTCACGATGTGGATGCAGGTACAAAGACGGTAGAGGGACCCAGAGCAGCGCCTTCGCATCGGGGACAGGCGGAAAGTATGCAAAACTCATGCAGTTTGGTAGTGTCAGTGGGACTAGCCTCCGCCGCTGGCCTGCTGCTGGCCTGCTGCTGGCCTTATCAAAAAGTAAATACTTGAGATTTAAGCCCTTTTGAGGGAAAAAGGTCTGGTGAATTTTGGCGAAAGAGACTCTAGCGCTTTTGGCACTTTTTGGCACTTTTTGGCACTCTTGGCAGTGAAAGAATGGAGACTTCCGCGGCTAAGGTGGCACATGGAACAGAGTTTGGAGAAGCTTCGTCGTTGGGAGCTTCAAGGTGGCAGCCAGCCAATCAGAAAATTCGGCGATAGCCCCCTGCGCTAGAGCGCGATGATTGAAAAATTGCCAGATGCAGCGGAGGAAAGACCTGCCGGGGAAAGCAAAACAAGGTCGAGGGATTTCCAGCCTCAGCGGAAGCCAAACGTGCTTTGCTGCACGATGACTTCTCAGCGCACACGGGCAGGGTTTGGCGAGGGCCCCCTTGCTAACTTAAAATGATCAAGACTATTGATTTAGTGGGCAGCCCGAAATGATGCCCGTTATGCCTGTCGCGGTGTGCATCATACAGGACGGCGGCCGAGTTTAAAAGACGCAGTATGGAGAGAAACACGAGGCCTCCCAGAAGTCCATCCGGAACGTCAAAACGATGCAACGCCGGGATGTCAAACAAGCTTCTCTCGGAGGGATGGCCAAGACGAGCTCAAGATCAGCAAAAAACGGCCTTGGCGGAGTTTGGCTTGATGGCTGGCATGGAGAAAGCATGGAGAACGATGGGCTCCTTGAGATGGCCCTCTGGAGGCGCAAGTCGGGGCCATCCGGACCACGGCCCCGGTTGATGGCGGCTCGAAACGTGGCCGCCGCCAGCCCGCCGCCCAAGGCGCGGGAGAGCGTGATACAAAGATAGGGGGAGAGGGTCTGTCCGTTGTGCTCTTCCCGGCATTAACAGTCCCGATATGGCGGGACGGGCTTGGTCGGTTCGGTGATCACACTGCCTCCCAGGGGCGGATGAAGGAAGGCTTCAAGGCTTGGTGCGTCTCTAAAACACCATGGTGATCCGTGTCAGAATTAAGATGTGCAGCCGCTGTTTGACAAAGACGAATTACATTAGCGATCGGGCGCCCCGACTGCGCCCCAGGATGCCTGGTTCGCCGCGCGAGACCCAGATGTGCCAGAGGCGATGGGAGGGGAAGACGGGGTGACTCGCGCGCGTGAGGGACGATGGGTCTTTCAGATTTGCCCACCGTATGACTGTACGAGACTGTGCAATGGCGGGGTAGGGGAGCTGCACGATAGCGGCCGTGATCCATGGCGTGGGAGATTCCGTGGCAAAGGGCTTTTTGGCTTTTTTGGCTTTTGGTCCTTCATGGGCCACCCGGGCGAGTAGGGGGGATGGGATGGATTGCAAGATGAGGGCTTACCAGGGGTGAAGGGGGGCGCACTGCAGAATGCCAGCACCTGGCAGCACCTGGCAGCAGTGGGCAGCGACTCTCGTCGGGAAAGGGGGCCAGAAAGCAGTAGACGACGGGCGAACCATGCCCAAAGCGCGCAGCTGTAGAGAACAAAGCGAGTCACAAAACTCAGTGTCGGATCATTTCTGACGGCTCGCCTATGCTAGCATCCCATTGGCCCTGAGTGCAAGGATTACGGCCCTAGCTTACGCAGTTACACGAGGGGTGGTGTCCTGTAATCTGGGGCGCCGCTTTATTGTGAGATTCGGCGAGCCGTCGCCTGTCACCAGGTCGCCTGTGTGCTGCAGCCCACTGTTCTTTGACAGCTGTTGCCAGAGATGCTAAAGCTGCCAAATATGCTAAAGGAAAACCCGCCAAAGCCATGCTGTCAAAGGCCCGGTCCCACGTTGAAACGCCTTGTCGGGACGGCAGACGGACGGTGGCGGAAAAGCCTCAGCGCCATGTGTAATTGTCGGTTGTGGCTAAGATCTATCAACGAACCAGGCGTGCAGCTGTCCGCAAGGAGCAAGGCGCACAAAGTGCAGCTCCAGGCTCGCGGGATGGCATGCGTCCTCCTTGCAGGGGCGTCGAAGGCGCTTGGATCGACCGTGGAGTCGTCCCCGGTTCCCAGACGCCTTTCCTCGAGCTTAAGCCCAAACCAGGCAGCCGGTAGTTACTTTGGAGATGGACGCGATGCACCATGTGCAGTAGCGCTCCCCATATCGGCCACTTGCACGCCCGTCGCACACCCAGCTGCACCTCAAAGGCCCTAAGGACCAACGGGCGTCTCGTGCACGATTCCCAGACGGCGATTATTGCTGCCATTCGCGAGTGTCAACCAGGGCCCCCAACGCCCTCACGCGCGTATTGGATTTCTCAGAGTGGTTCATAAAAACCGAAAATAAACAGCTAGACCACGTGGAGATCTGCTCGAAGCCAGGCGGCCACAATAGGAAGCTGATCAGCGGGAGAAAGTGCTTTGGTGTCGCCCGCTGCTTGGTGAGACCGGCGCAGAGGCATTTCTTAGCAGACGATCGGAGGGGTTTCGAGGGATCAGAGGGATTTGGAGCCAGGTTTCGCGCAACACGTGCCCGAGATGGATGGTATATTGACTGATAAATATAGAGATAAATATAGAGGTACTTTGGCAGCCTGCGCACCCGCGTCCTAGCGACCAACGACGCGGGGGGAAGGGGTTAGAGCTGATTGCTAAAATGAGGAGTCGGTCGTGACAAGGTCGCCGAGCGGAGAACCGACATGGGAAAAACATCAATTCTTTGTTAAGACAACCCATCCCGTAAATCAATCATGTGTAGGTAATAAACCTCGTACTCGGCTAGCGCGCTGTCACGAAACTGGAATGTCCTGGAATGTCAGTAATGCACGGGCGAGTATTGGACAGAGCACTGACCGCTCTGTGCCGTGAGGCATGGTGCTTAGTGCTCAGTGCTTTGTTGCTCGCTGTGAGCAGCTCACAGCTCACATTTTGATGCGCCTGCAAACCCACGGCTCTCGACACACTTCAGTCTTCATGACATACAGATGCCGTGCTAGATGGCGACAGCACAGCGAGCCCCCCGTTGCAGCAAAGTAACATCAGCAGAGGACGGGCTCCCCCCTTCCTCCTGCGTCTCTCCCTACCATCTGCGTTTCAACCCTCAGAACCGCTCAGAGGCACGGGGAGAGAGAAGACTGTTTGCGGGTGGGCTTTGTCTCAGACTCTGGATAGGCCAGCATCCAGACCATCGTCGCGCAGAAAGCTGGACTGGGAGCGCGCGGGCCCGGTTGGCGCCAGTCCCGAAGCATGGCGCGCTCTCCCTCGCTCTTGGTTCTTGGAAAAACAAAAGCATCGCCGTCTACTGTGCGCCGCAAGCTCGGGTCAGAGCCGCACGTTCCTCGCGGTAGGCCGCAGGCTGTGCGTGAATGGGCGGTGGATGGGCGCTCTGTCCTCGGGCAGAGCCAATATGGCGAAGCAATGCTCTGCTCGCCAGCACGGCCAATATGGGCGCGCCCAATTTTAAAATAATGTCTGTGAATTCGCTGCAGACCTGCGTTCTTTCACGAGGTCGGGCCGGCGCAAGCGACGCCCTACCTGGCTTTTGCTCGTCCCGAGGGCCCAGCCGACAGGGTCCATGTCTTTGCGCTGGCGGCTTTCATCCCGGAATTCGTGCATTGTCTGCCACTCCCCCTGCTCGCCTGTCTTGGGATATTATTCATGAGCTTTGCTTCTGCCGTGCTCGTTTGCTTTGCCCACTTGCGTCAAAGTGCGTGAGAGAACAGGCCCAGCGGCCTCTCCCAGACTCACCTGAGTCCGCCCCTCGACCCATCCCGATCCAGATTCCCAAAAGCTCGGACGAAACCCTATCGCCTGGTTGATGTCCCTAGCAGCAGGTCAGCCACGCGAACCCCAAACTTGACGCTCTTAGCCTGGCGTACATATACGTGACGGCCACCGCTCTCCACTCACGCACTGCGACAAAGCCTTCAAGTCAGCGAGTCCAGCCTCCCTTCCGCCATCCATCCCCTAGGGCGCCCAGGAACCTGAGCTTAACAAAGGATCGCCACTGCCCGCGCCCGCATCTCGCGCCTCTAGCACCAAAAACACCAGCAACTCGGTCCGCACTCCATCGTGGGTCTACAGCGTGCAACTGCGACCACAGCAAAGCGCCCCCCCGCTGCGACGAAAGGTGTCCTGTCTAGTTGAAGGGAAAGTGGATCGGACTTTCAGCGCTTGGAGATTAGAGGCAGCCATATCCCGGAGGCGGCCCAGCAAGCGTGGTGATCGCCAAAGCTCTTCCTCAGCACGGCCATATCAAAACCCGTCCTCTTTACCAAACCCAAACACCACACGGCCCGCGCCACCCGCGCCGTTCCACTACGTCTGCACGACCTGGAATTCGGGCTCTACCAAGTTCTTGTTGTATCCAAAGGGAACACCGTGTGACTCGCATCTGCTTTTGTTCTGACTGTATGCCCTCATCCCTCGGACCTGGACTGTGAGCGCCCACTGATCTTGCTCAGAGACTGACTTTCTAGAAGCTTTTTTGGATAGCCGTGCATCTGTTGGTATCACTGTCTGCCAACTTTGCGCAGGTACCGTCCATTCCAAAACTTCAACGTAGCCATTTTTCAGCATCGGTGCGAATATCCAGCGTTAGGAGCGACGGTGGACTATCAAGAGAACAGGACTCTGGATATCGAGCGAGCTGTGGACTACCGCCGGAGAAGACCTTTACGAGTCTCCTCGCTCCTGCCTGAGTTTGATCAGCGCCGTGTCATCTCCAGAAACCTTCTTGACCTCTTATCTTCAGAGCTTTGGCTTAGAGCCAGCCTTTGCCCTTCCTGGATTACTCTCACTCATCGCGTGGGCAGTATTGGCCTGGTGCGCACCTAACAACCCCACCCTACATAGCCTCGCAACTGCAATCTCTTCCGACTCCTCCATCTTCAGAAGCCGGTCGGCCATCGGGCCCTTCCCAGGATCAAACCGTCAACGTGGCTGCCGCAGTGGCTCATCCGACCCAAATGCATCCTGGGCAAGACCCGCTGGGTGCACCTCCAAGCTTCACAGCAAGGAGGCCCAACGCGTCGAACCTGGGAACTTTCGAGCTTCCTCCTCCACCATTGTCGAGTATGCACAAGTATCCTTCCTTCAACACGATCAATACATCTCAGCCATCGCAGGCTCCTGCGACGATCGCAAGCGTTGGGAATTTGCTCACCCCCCCGAGTAATCTTCCAGGCGATGGACTAAGCCCGGTATCAGGAGTCACAACAAGTAGCTCGAATTCGACGCAGGGAATGCCTCCATATGCTCCGAACGGTCAGTATGTTTATTCTCCACCAAACCAAGGACCCAGTCCATGGGGATTTCAGCCAGGATCACAGCAGCAGCAGCAACAGCAATCATATGCTCCACCTAGAGGTATGTTTTCGCCCATACTCTACTCGAATTCACGAGGGAACCAAGGCTCACTTACACCGCGCGAAGGATTGCCTCCACCACCATACGAGATTAATCTTCCTCCGTTCCCAACATCAGGATCTATGGCAGCACCGTCAACTTTGCCAACCATGTCCGCTCAACAGCAGCATCAAGCCATGAATAATGCCATGATGAACGCGCAAACTCCTGTATCAACATCGGCCACCCAGCCGTCTCCTGTGCATGCGCAAGAACACTTTCATCACGGACAGCGACCTCCACCAACGCCGACTTACTATGGATCTCAGCCCTCAACAACTCCCCAGCAGCCTTCGTTTCCTTATTCCACTGGGCCATCCCCTACCCAACAGAGCCCAATCAGCGCAGGAGGGCCAATGTCTAGAATGTCTCCAGCGAATAGCCAAGGCCCCGTCCCGTCGTTGCAATCTGCGCCATCGCAATCTCCCCTTCCATATCAGCGTCCGTTTGGCAGTTATCCTCTTCCAGGACCTGTATTGTCTAACATCAACAATCCGAACGGACAGTTGGCTTTGGTGGGCGCTATGCCGCATGGGATGATGCCTGGTTTCAACAGTGGACACGCCGCTAGCATGCAGCATATGTATGGACACCATCCGCAACAGCAACAAACCTCGAACGACCGTCCGTTCAAGTGTGACCAGTGCCCGCAAAGCTTCAATCGAAATCACGACTTGAAGCGTCATAAGAGGATTCATTTGGCTGTTAAGCCGTTCCCCTGTGGCCATTGCGATAAGAGCTTCTCACGAAAGGATGCGCTTAAGGTTCGTTCTTAGACTCGGACAGCAGGCTGAAGTGGGTCGCTAATCATATTACAGAGGCATATCCTTGTTAAGGGCTGTGGAAAAGCCGCGTCAGGCGGCGACGTCGAGAAGCACGAAAGCCTCTCACCAACTGACAAAGGTTCTTCGGGAGTTGGCGATTCAGTCGACAGCAAACCGATAATCTCTAGTCATGCATAATTCTCGAACTGTATTTGTCACCTTGCTGTGCTTTCTTTTCTACCCTCTCTGTATTATCTACGTTTGTTCTTCGAAGGATATCTAGGGCTGCGTTCTCCTGGAACATCGATTTTCTCTGTTGACATGTTGCGCTACGGTTTTGTTTTATGGTAATGTTTGGTTCATTACCTGGGAAATATGGGTTCGGGATGGAGTTGATGGCATTTGCTTGTGGTTGTTGCTGTGGTTGAAGCGGATACCTTTTGTTTGTTTTCGTTTGTTGTTTATCTTTGAAATTTGGGGTCTATGTTTGGGTTTCCTCTATGCATGCCCATGTCGAGCGGATCTGGGACGGGTGCCTGTTATGGCTTTTCTTGGCTTTGGATGGGATTTGGACGGATAGGTGCATGGCTTTGGGGCTACTGCTCGGCGTAAATTGCGGTTCGAGATGGAGGAACGGGTAAAAAGTGCTATGTCTAGGAGAATACCGCGATATGAATATATGTCCTGTCTTCCCTGCCATTCATCTCGATGGAAGCTCTAACCATGTGGTATAATCAATGTATGAAATCCCAATCGAGTCAACAGACGATTCTTGATACAGAAGCTCCTAATCTTGGTGCTGGAAGACTTGAAGTTGTGGTCGGCTACGTGCAGATCTTTCCCGTGATGAGTAACCTTGACCCTTGTATATAGCTCGGAAGTGGCATGAATTTCTCCGAAGCCACTTCCACGACATCTTCTAGCTTTCTTCAGCCCGTCGAAACGAAGCTGTCAATCCATTACTGATCATCATTTCTAGAGTCGGTACGGCCGATTGGGATGTATCGTATTATTATGCCATGCAGAACCTTTTGCAGCACGCCGTTCTTTCCCTCACATCTATTCCTCGACGAAATCTTCGCATCATCGCTACTTCCCCCTAACTCGCCACATATGCAATTGATGGGTGTATCTTTCCACGGCTACATAGGTCTATGGTAACTTACTCTGGGCGAATTTCGTTTTGGACAGAATTTATGCCACTATGGCTGCAACACTTCCCGCAGACTCGATCTCTCGTGCATGCAATCTAATTCTCATTCATCTGCTGCATGAGTTTGTTGATTTGACGAGTAGAAGTCGTGCGATGATCATCGTGATGTTCCATTTGGTGGTGGTCCTCACTAATTTGCATTCCCCTTGCTCGCTGGACAACGCATTCCATCGCTTCAAGTTTGGCCGAGACCATAAACAACCAGCGTAAACTCCCTTGGCTCATTCTCTGCTAACGAAAACCCAAATTTCAGACGAAGTTATTCAGGCCTCTTGTATAGGCCTCCTTCTTGCCTTAAATTGTCGTTGTTTCGTTTGCTCTGTTAAGCTCCTTCCTAGTCTTCACTCATCGCCAACCCCACCCAGGCAGCCGCTCCTGTTGGATTCCCACATTCCCTCTCCACTTCCTCCAAGCTTTGTTTTGTTTCTTGACATACGTTGGAAAGTTTTTGGGCTCATCATTTGGTCGAGCAAACTCAACAGCTTTACTTTTGGACCGTTCTCTCATTTCTCTTTCTCACCATCTGCCAAAGTCGCGTCCTGCAAGCCCCACGCGCCATAGATCAACAACACCGACCATGACATCTAGCCTATCGCATTGACACCGGCACTGGGAAAGGAATCATCCTCGTTTCTTGGAGCCTCTACTTCAACTGCGCTTCTTATATTTGCCTCCAGACTCTACGTTGATCTTTTTTCCCATCTTTTGATATTGGTTCATGCAGTTGGAAGAAGAAACCACTTACCCTGTCCTCAGTTCGTCAAGCCAGCCCAGAGTTGATTAAGGATGGATCGATATCGTAAAACTGAGCGTCCACCAACTCGCAGGAAGCCACTCACGGACGGAACATTTCGAGCAAATGAGATTACTACGCCGCCACGTCAAATCAGAGGGAAGCCTCACATTCAGGTCCTGTCCTCTTCACCCGGTATTCTTCCCCATAACAAGTCTCTGGTGCCGAACGGGACACTCGCTGTCCACCATCGACGGCCGGCATCTCCAGAAAATAAACGTGTCTCAGCAGTTGCGAACGATGAGCAACGAAATACGAAACGAGACTCTGAGATCTCAAACGCGTCCACCAATGCTTCGAGTACCGGCCGACGACGAAAGACACACATCGGTCCATGGCAATTAGGAAGGACAATTGGTAGGGGAGGGTGTTCTAGAGTGAGGGTTGTAAGGCATTGTACCACTCAGCAATATGGCGCTGCGAAAATCATCTCCAAAGCAACTGCGGAGAAGGTACGTGCTTTGAGCCTAGCGAATCTGATCAAGAGCGCGGAGCAAGAACAGTCGATGTTTCCCGGTGGCAAGGTGATACCATTTGGCCTGGAAAGAGAAATTGTGATCATGAAGCTGCTTGAACATCGCAATATTGTCCGTCTCTACGATGTCTGGGAGAATCGCAACGAGCTGTGAGTACCAGCCATATCCTACTTTTGCATCGCTAATGACATGGACAGATACCTGATCATGGAATATGTTCAAGGAGGCGAGCTATTCCATTACATTGAAGAAAAGGGAGGCCTTGCGGAAATCGAGGTCGTCCACCTTTTTCGCCAAATCGTTGCTGCCTTGCTTTACTGTCATAGAATCCATATATACCACCGCGACTTGAAGCCTGAAAATATTCTTCTGGATAGAGGAAGTTTTGAGATTAAGCTTGTTGACTTTGGAATGGCGGCTCTCCAACCTGAAGGCAGGCAGTTGAGTACTCCATGCGGTAGTCCGCACTATGCTGCCCCAGAAGTCATCAGATTCAAGACGTATGATGGTGGAAAAGCTGATGTCTGGAGCTGCGGCGTCATTCTGTATGTGATGCTCACAGGCACTCCACCTTTCAACTATTCTAGCGAAGATCGAGACCTTAAAGACTTGTTCAGAGCGATTGCGCAAGCAGATTATGTTATGCCTGATATGATCGAGTGGGAAGCTCAAGACCTGATCAGGAAAATCCTAGTTCCAGATCCTAGACGACGAATCAACATTGAAGACATCTGGGATCATCCCTTCTTGCACAAGTACGACACCCAGCTTAATTTCCAGGGCGATAATACGAAGATGGAGACGTGGATTGGACCTCGACCTCGCATCGATGACTGGGAGCCTTTGATGAGACAAACTGTGGATAGAGAAGTATTGAGGAATATGCGTACTTTATGGCATAGTGAGAAGGAGGAGGTTTTAATACAGAGGCTCTTGAATAATGAGTGAGTAGCCTTGCTCATAGACCCATTGTATTCGAATTTGCTAAATCCCGTTTATCAGAGAAAATCAAGAGAAGTACTTCTATACAGCGCTTTTGAAGCACCGAGATGAACACTTGGAGAATTATGCACCTAGTCTGGGAGGAGTTAGATATTCCGCAAGCGATCACCATCACAGCAAACCGGTACCTAACCCCGGCGATATGCTGCAGTTACCGCCGAACAGCCACAAACGATCACAGTCTCAGTACTCCATCCTTAATGATGAGCACTTATACTCTAAGCATAGTTTCTACGAGCCTCTATCCTCTGACGTGAGCTATGACCCTTTTAGGGCATCCAGGGAGCCAATAGTTGCCGAAAACGGCCACTACATGAACGTAACGGTTCATCGAGGAACACCCAGTGGAAGTCGCAAGCTGAGGGCTGCTACATCACAGGTGCACCGTCAAGGCAGCTCGTTAAGAATCCAGACTCTCAAGAACTCAAGGCGACGCAGCTCCGGTCTTTCGAGTACGGTATCAAAGAAGGGATCTCCAGCTCCGAGATCTTCTGCTGCCAAGCGAAGGTCAATATCTCGCGGGTCTATATCAAGCTCTCTATGGCCAAGCAGCCCGCCAATCATGCGCCCGAGCAGCATGCACAAGCGTGGTGTGAGCTTTTCACATCTACGGAGGAGCTCCACTGCAAGTGGATTTACGGCAGAAACCACCAGTCAGTATACACCCGAGCAAAGAAGGTTTCTCAACCGCCTACAGGAATCAACAGGAAATATCTCCGTGCCATCCTCGAGGATAGTTGCACCACCAGCTCACGCGATACGCTCATTTAAAGAGCCTGCGGCTTCAAATATCCCGTGTGTAAGGATCAGTAAGCCAGCGAGTCCCAGCAAGTATATCGAGAAAGAGGTTCGGAAAGTGAGCACAGAGCTTGAGAAGGTGATGGAAGAAGCATTCAACCGCTCCTCCGTCAGTTCGAGTGTCCGGACATCAATCGTGGATAGGAACCGGGATCCATTCGAGTATGACACTCCACCAACGTCGTTCTCTAACAGAGGATCTGGAGGCATGCCCACCACACCCACGGACAGGTCAGGTATCCGGAATCGGCCCTTACCTCCTCTCCCCAACGAGACGCCAAACACTTTCCTTCATCGTGAGCTTGCTGAAACGCGGGAAAGACTTGCCGCTCGATTGGCATCGGGGGATGGTGACACAACCGCCAACTTCAATGAAGTACTTGAGCACCTTGATCGCCTCATGCAACCTCCCACATCCCCTCACCCCACACCCAAACGCACATCCTCCGCTCCTTCGGCAAAGTCTCCAGAGTATCCGAGCTATCTGCATATGATTCCTGAGGAAGGCCGAGCCTCAGAGGCTGATGAACTTCGTGGTAAGGCCAGCAAACGTTACAGAAACGTTACAGAGCCCATCAGTAAGAGGCCAGCCAATCAACCGTATGGAGCTACTGACCAGACCAACACCATTCGTGTTGTGGACCCGACATCTCCGACTCCAATTGCCCCGCTCAATATCCGCAAGCGCAGTGGTGCGAGCATGAATTCTCAATCTACCACTGCCAGGAACAATGTGCAATGGCCTGGTCCAAACGCGCCTCCGAGATCCTACAAAGGCGTTCGACAGGAGCTACTTGCTGCACACTCTAATAACGGTACGCCTGATCCTCCAGCTCCATCACTTTGTAATGCCGAAGAGGGGAAAGAAAAAGATGCTACTATTAGCAAGAAGAGGTTCTGGTTCCGTCGCTACATGAATGAGAAAGGTACTGCCGAGCGCGAACAGAGGCATAATACACGACTTAAGATTCCCGAGGTATGGCAGGGGCTTAACGATCGTATCAAAAACGTCCCTGTACCGGCTCCGACGACTACGAGGCCGGTCTCGCAGGCCGCCCGGGCCAAGCATATGAGGAAGCAGTCGGATACGAGCAGCGAGTTTCCAATTCGCAGAGAGAAAAATGGCGGGAAGTCGGAGGGGAGCATTGAGCGGAAGGGATTCTTAGGGTTGTTTGGAAAGAAGGCGAAGGACGAGAAAGGAAACGGAAAGTTAGAGCTGGGTTGTAAGTTTGCCTTTTCGCACCCTCCTTTTCAGCCTCATCAACCTATGACACCTTATTTTTCTCCTCGATCTCCATAGTAGCTGGCAATCTGCTAACCACTTCCCCAAAAGCCCCCGCAGACCTCAGCAGCACGTCGCTCTTCTCCGCCTTCGATCTGCCGCCATCCTCAGATGACGGTATGCCCGCGCGCCCCGCCGAGCTGCAAACAAATTGGCTCTCCCGCTTCCTGCACATCAAGCCCGCGAGCAAGACCGTCTGCTTCCAGGTCGACCGCGGCCGCGCACGGCAGGAGGTGGTGCGGCTCCTGCGCGACTGGCACCGCTTCGGCGTGCGCGACGTCGTGTATGACCGCAAGTCGAACGTCGTGAACGCAAGGGTGGACAAAGCGAACCGTAAGTCCTCCTGCCTTCTTCCGCGCACCGTCAACACCACCCTTCTCCCTACCCCATCCCATCCCATCCACTCCTTTACCACCCGACATCCTCCACCGCACGGAGTTTGCGGCAGTCATGGCTAACAGGGTGGTGTTTTTTGGTAGACCTGAAAACCAAGCCCGTCGCCCTCGTCACCGAGCTCTTCGTGGTGCTCGAGCACGGCCGCCGCGCGCAGCTGTGCCTGGCGCGCTTCACACAGACGCGCGGCGCGGCGTCGAGTTTCCGGGAAGTAGTCGAGATCATCGAAGACGTGTTCGAAGCCAAGGGCATGCTGGTCGAGGACGAGGAGAAGAGGAGGGCCATGTGCGAGGTGCTTGCTTGATCCTGATGAGCGGCGAAGGGGGAAGGAGGGTTGTCGGTCAAGATATGTTGTGCGGGTTGCGGGGTCTTGGACGTGTCTCGGTGGAGCGCGGGTGGTTGGTCGGAGCCTTGGACGATCTGCGTCTTGGGCGCTGAGTTTGGTCGTTGGGGGATTGGAAGTTGGCAGACGGAGGCGCGCCGTCACTTGGCGGCGCTCTTCGAGAAAACGCTACTACGGCTTGTTACGCGTGTGTGCGGAGTGGGATGCACGGGTGTATCATTGCGAGAAGGTATAGGATTGCTTTTTTACTTTGGGATTTGGAGTCGTTGATTGTCCTTTCTTGTTACTGTTGTTGTTGTTCACGCTGTGTCATTGGGCCGAGCTTTGCATACACCGGTTGCTTGCTTGATGGGCTGATTGGCCAGGAGACTGGATAGATGGATGGGTGGATCGCTTTAACGACGGGACTACTCTGAATAGAAGCATTGAGGTGGATTGGTCGGGGACATCTTGCATCTGTACGCCCCGCCCGCAGGGTGGGATAATTCTGTAGTATAGCTAGCGATGGGTTTTATCGAACAGACTCGAGTACTTGAGTAATTTAGATCCCGCTACGAAGCCCAACACTCTCCGTTCGTATCATCTTACCCCTAAGGCTCTAAAATCTCAACTACCTCCGTTCTTCCCTTTCCACTCTTCCTGCCATACCGCAACCACCTCGCCGATATACGGCTCGCTCAACACCGCCTCTGCATCTCTTAAACTCGGACTTGCCTTCTCTACAGCGGACGTCGCGGATTCGACGCTCTTCCCTTCCACGTCTTCCCTCTACCTTTCCAGAATCCGAGCAGCTTGATGGCGGGGTTTGCGACGGGGTCCTGATGCCCGTTTTCAAGGCCCTGCAGCCACTGAGACCAGGGGACAATGTTAAAGCTCAGGTCGGCAGCGCGGAGGAGCGGGAGGAGGGCGCTCCAGGGGAAGGGCCGGGGGTGGGCGAGGTTGTAAGTCAACTGAAGTGAGGCTGGGGTTTTTGAGTGGCTTGCCAGGTCACCGTTCGTCATGCTGTTTGTCGTGCCGTTTGTCTGGCCATCAGCCGGGCCCGCATACCCGTCCGTCGCCCTCTCTTTCCCTGCTCCCGTCAGTCCGGCTATTTCGCACACAGCCACCGCGAGCACATCCAGCGGAATCCAGCTGCAGCTCTGCATATCCGGCGGATCGAGCGGCAGAGAGCCTATGATAGCTCCCGCGCGTATCATCGGTGGGATCGCCTCGGCCGGGTTCCACAGCCTCGTGCTAACCGTCTTTGATGGCGTGATTTGGCTGATGCGTAGGATGGTCGTGTTGGCCCCGGAGCTGGCGACGGCGGTTTCGATGATGCGCTCGCAGACGAACTTGGCGCGGGCATAACCGGTTGGCGAGGCGTGCGCAAGGGAAGGGGTGGGTGCTGAGGGGACCGGACCATGAGGGGAGGCAATTCCTGTGCCGACAGAGGAGTAGAAGATGAGGTGGGCGGGGGCGGGGGTTTGGAGGGAGAGGGAGAGGAGGATTTGGAGGGTGGCAGATTGCGGAGTGGAGGAAGATAAGGGAAGTGTGAAGTTTACGGGCCAGGCGCAGTGGATTATGTGGGTGAGATTGGTGTAGAGGGAGGAGAGGATGGATTCAGAGGCCAAGAGATGCCTGGGTAAGGTCGCCTGGGAGAGCGATGGCTTTCTCGAGGGAGTGGGAAGGCAGAGTGAGCTTGCGGGTTTTGAGGGAGCGTGTAAGACGATTGAAGGCGTCTTCGGGGGAGTCTGCGCGGATAAGGCAGTAGATCTTACTGATGTTGGGATAGGAGAGGACAGACTTGCTAACAATCAATCTGAGGTTTAAAATTTGGAACCAATCAATCTGCTAAGGCCCTAATTGATTGATTGGTTGCATATTGATTTCATATTTATATAAGTGGTGGATATGAGGTTCGTGATAGACTTGTAGTATTATAGTGTTGACTTAATTCGTAGGGCTGAGTGCAAATACCCTTTAGCACGGTAGGGTTGGAGTCAGTGGTCCGTGCGCAACAGCAGAACAAGGCTACGGGTGTAACGCATTGCCTCCCAGGTTCAAGGTCTTAATGATCAAACCTCGCATCTGGATGGCTTTTAAACCGTCCACTCCGGATGCGTCAAAATCGCTTTCGCGGTTTTAGATCGGTATACCAAGGCGATCACTAAATGTTAAAATGATCCATTGCTCCAGCTCCGGTATTTCAAGCTCCAAGTTACCTTCGTTATTATTCTTTCATTTTGGAATATCTCTCTTCGATGATGGATGAGAAATCTTTGTATATCTGTGCTTGCATGATGGAAGATTTAGCAGTCATTGGGACATATACAGTTGGTGGCAAGATAGCAATCATTTCCCTGTTGATTTGAGTGAAGCCTTCGGCGCGGCTGTTTGCATCTTCGATTGCTGGCCAAATTTTATTAATATATGCTTCATCAGACAGGTTAGACGCTGTGTTGGCTCGAAATACTAGTAGACCTGGTACAGGTTTGTCGATGTCAAATACAACGGCGTCCTTGACGTCGGCTTCCTGTCGTATTCGCCCTTCCATGTCAAGCGAAAGTATTTTCTCGCCATTGGTGAGAGTCGCACAATCGTCTATGCGGCCGATATATTTCCAGGAGTTGGACTTGGTAGGATGGGCTTCGAAGAGATCCTTCCCAAATCTCCTATTGCCTCTCCTCCGGCTTCTCCGAGCCTGGCTCGTGCGGTTCTCACTCGCGCTCATCAGCGTTCGGCTTCTCGATCTTCTCAAACCTGCTCTGCACCCGCTGGTAGACCTCGTTCTGGTTCTGAGATGAGTGGAGTCTTTTCTACTGGCACTGGTGGTAGCCCTCCTACTACTTCTGGCCTTCGGTCCCGTTCCTCCTCCGAGCCAGAAGCTGCTCGCCCTGATTCTCGTCCATCTTCTCGGGCTTCGGGTAGCGGTCGTCGCGGTCCTCCTGTGGTTCGTGACTCTGAAGATGAGCAATCCTAAGGTTTCTACTGGTTTCTCTCGGTTTGCTTTTGAAATAGATCCCCCTGTATCTCTGATTTCTTTTCTTCTTTTCTATAACAGATGGCGTGTATGGATGGCTCTCCTTTATTTCCCTTGCTTTCTTCCGGTCAGGGCCTGGATAATTCCTTTTCTTCTTCTGTAGCGGCTTCGGCAGCCTAGATGCTGCCTCAATCTAGCTTCAGGCCTTCCTTTCCTTTTTCATATGCATGTAGTTTAAATGAGATCTATTCTCTACTCAAAGACCTCCATCTCCTATTGTAACGTAGAAACTTCAGTTTGAAAGCAGTTTGGTTCCAGCTCTTGTTCCAGTCATCACGGCGTGGATTGAAGATTGTAATCGGGAGGTTTGATAAAGCCTGCTTGCAAGTTGTTTCAGCCGCTTCAAACACACTTTTCAAACAAGCAGGCATACGAGTCTCCCCATTCACTACCCTAAATCCTAATGGCATTTTTTAGCGACTTGGCTGGCCTTAGCATTCAGAATCTCAGCTAAGGCTGAACCTTGGGAAGTGTGATTTACATAGGGATAGCTCGGCGTGGCGTCTTCCAAGAACTTTCAAATCCCTCATCATTTCCATCATTGGGCAATATTAGAATCGCAGCTAAGGCTGAACCTTGGGAAGAGTGTTTTACATAAGAATAGCTCAGCGTGGCATCTTCCAAGAACTTTCAAATCTCTCATCATTTCCATCATTGGGCAATATTATCACGCATAGAGGGATTTCGGCTAATGTTGTAATTCTTTGCGTGCTGACCGCTGCGTACACGGTGCGTCTTCATCACTCCCCTCTTTTCATCAGTTCAGCCCACTGTCATCCGACATATAAGACCATCAGCACCCATCTGCATTCTATGCTTGTTCAATTTCAGTCTCCATCTCAAAGTTGAGTTTGTAGGTCCCAAAAGCTTAAAATCTCAGCGTTTTAGTTGCAGACTTGACCCCAGTTGTAGTACTCGGCTGTAATATGTCCAACCCCCAGGCACCTCTAGCAGGAGGAGAATCGGCAGATAACACTCGTCAATGTGGAACTCCTGCTCTCAATCGCTACCTTGTGGCGACTGATCCGGGTTACAAATCCCGACGATTATCCATCCAACAATTCAATCGTGCTCTTCGCCAAGGCGAGGCTTTACAGCCAGGATTCACGGAAGGCCTACGAGGAGAGTCCTATAATATTCCAGTGGTGGTTCATGTCGTGTACCACACACCGGAACAGAACATCAGTGGCGCCCAAATCGACAGCCAGATCGTCGTGCTCAACGCTGACTTCAACGACGCAAACGCAGATCGCGTGAATCTGCCGTCTACCTTCCAACCCCTGGTGGGTAATGCGCATATCTCGTTCTACCGAGCTAGGCGTGACCCGCAAGGGCGCCCAACAGACGGAGTGACTCGTACCCAGACATCAGTCACAGCATTCACCCAAGATGGTCCTGGGGGTGAACCGGATGCCAGAATGAAGTCTGCGAGCAGAGGCGGTGCGGACGCATGGCCAAGTGATCGATATCTCAATCTTTGGGTCTGTGATCTGGGGACTGACCTGTTAGGTTACGCACAATTCCCTGGAGGACCACCTGCCACTGACGGTGTAGTCATCAATTTCATCTGCTTTGGGACCACTGGGACGGCGAGGGCTCCGTTCAACGTGGGACGCAACGCAACGCACGAAATTGGCCACTGGCTAGATTGCTTCCATATTTGGGGTGATGACGGTACTCTCTGTTCCGGTACAGACCATTGCGATGATACGCCCAACCAGGCGGGTCCCAACCACGGCACGCCAACTTTCCCTCGCATTTCATGCAACAACGGGCCTAACGGCGACCTATTCTACAATCACATGGACTACACGGGCCATGCTAACAGGATCATGTTCACCAAGGGCCAAGTCGCCAGGATGCACGCGACGCTCACTGGTGCCAGGGCCTCGTTCGCCGGGTCCGACTTCTTCGAGTTCGTCTTGCAAACGGGCACCGCGTTGCACGAGACCGATGACACTTTCAAGTTCCTGATGGGCGACATGAACAAAGATGGCCAGCCAGACTTGGTCGCAATCAAGAAGAGTGGCACTGGCAGCAAAAGCACCGAAGTCCACGTCCTCTCTGGAGCCTCGGAATTCAAGACATTCACCACCCAAATAGGAAGCGGCCTGCACGAGACACCGACTGCACAGTTTGACTTCGCCCTCACAGACTGGAACGGTGACGGCACATTGGATCTCGTCGCAATCAAGAAAAACGGCACTGGCACTAAAAGCACTGAAGTCCACATCCTCTCCGGAGCCTCCAAGTTCCAAGACTTCATTCTGCAAACCGGGACCGCACTACAAGAAACCGACGACACGTTCGCCTTCGCTATGGGAAAATGGGACGCCGACAGCAAGCCGGACCTGTTCGCGATCAAAAAATCCAAGACCGGCACCAAGAGCACCGAAGTGCACGTCCTGTCCGGCGCGTCGGGGTTCAAGAGGTTCATCCTGCAGACAGGCACGGGCCTGCATGAAACTGATGCCACGTTCGACTTCGCCGTTACGGACTGGAACGCCGACGGGCGCCCAGATCTGGTCGCGGTGAAGAAGAGTAATGCTAGCAAGAACAGCACTGAGGTGCATGTGCTCTCGGGGGCGTCAAACTACAAGAACTTCATCCTGCACTCAGAGACGGCGCTGCATAGAACCGACGGCACGTTTGAGTTCGCGGTCGCGGACTGGACGCGTGACGGGAGGCTGGATTTGGTGGCGATCAAGAAGAGGAATACCGGGAGTAACAGCACCGAGGTGCATATCATGGCCGGATGAGGGCGATTGGGTCTGGAGAATTTGGCTGGGTTTGGCTTTCGGATGGGGCGTGGACATTAAGTTTCGGAATATGGGAATTTTCTAGGGTTAGGGTAGGATGTTAGTTCAAAGGACGAAAGTATGGAAGTAAGAGTACACTCCTAGCAGATATCGAATCATGATTAACGCAAGGTCGCGCTGTATTGCCCTTGACGTCAGAAGCTAAGCTATGCTAGATTCAGAGGTGCCAGTGAGGCGGCCCAACTTGGTGAAAACGTTGGGATGGTCAATTCTGAGATTGCCCTCCACTTCACTTTTGAGTATAGGGTCAACATCCTTCCTTAGGTCGGACGTATCTGTGAAGCTGCCCGTATGGAACGTCCAGGGCGTCTGCTAGGAGGTAAGGGACGGGCCGGACGGAGGTGTTGTGGGTTTGGCGACGACTGTGAAAGCTATCGACGCGGTGACAGCAGCATAGACTTTTTCCTAGATGACTTCGCCTGACTCTTTGCTGAGGACTGCTTTTAGGAGAAGGGTGATCCGTTCGATACTGAAGTTGTCGGAGTTGCCTGCTGATATAAGTCCTAATAGATCGTTAAGGAGGTTCTTGCCGCTACGGCTGGAATGTAGTTAATGAGAGGCCGGAAGGATTTGTAGCGCTGATATAAGAGTAAGCGCGAGGGTTTGGAGATCTATGGACGCGTTAGATTTAGTCCCTAATGTAGACCTTATTACCTTCATTGCTAATTTGATCTAACGCTTATAGCGAACTAGGAACGCCTAGAGACTTATAGGATGAACAAAAAGAGCCACGAAAAGTATTAAGCTTATTATTAATGGGTTTTGTTTTGTTTATCTCTGATCTCGACCTATCTGCTATAGCGAGGAAGCGCAACGACAAATACGCCGAGGTAGTCAATGGAAAAGCGACGTAAAAGGCAGCTAAATGAGGAGTGGCGCGGACCCATAGAGATAAAGTGTTAGAAGAGAGAGGCTAAAAGAAGATTCAAAGGGAGTACGGAGGTGCGTTTCAAAAGTCTTTGCCGCAAAGACACTGACTGCCTTAGCTCACCGCCTTCCGAATCCAGACATCCTCCCATTCGTTCTCTCCCGCTTTAGCTGCTTTGAAGCGTCTTAATATCTCTATCATTAAATTAGGTTAACGATAATCATACACCCCCTAAATGATACGCGTACACCTTCCAATTGATACGCATACACCCCCTACCTCATTTGGTTTAGACGCTTCCTTATTAAGTTAGATGTTTCCTCATTAAGTTAGAATATCACGTGCGTTTGACTTGTTTGCGCCTGCATCGCGAAATAGCTTATCTTAGTATCCGTGGCCTACGTAGCTGCGCCTTGACCACCCACCCGAAGAGTGGGTGGTGGACACCCAAATCGCCAGGACACCTCAATCGCTAGGGTTTAAAAAAAATCAATTATATAGCACCACTATAGTAATAATTACAAGTCTTCCTGCTGTTCACACGCTTTATCCCATTCACTATATTTATCTATAGAGTTATTAGGAGTCTCAGGCTCTGGTGTTAGTATTTTAGTATACTTTTTACGCCTTTTTACAACCTTCTTTTTATTAGCTATTTTTCTCTTTTTAGCTAGTAAACAACCCTCTATAACTATAATTACCCTAAACTTCTGTATAACCTTTCTAGCATTAGCCTTCTATTTTTAGCGTTACTTATTCTTAGCCTTAGTCTCTTTTAGCTACCATTTAAGAGATTTAAATGCCTAAAGCTAAATCTCTGCCCCACACATATATTTCTATATAGCCTTATTTAGGTCCTTATTCTTTTAATTCTCTAAATTCTATCTAATATACTAAGCTAGATTACTTACCTGCTGTTAGCAACTTAGTTAATTAAGGTATAAGCACGGCAAGAGGGACTCGTAAGCCTATATAATTGGTAGTCTATAAACAAGGATCTAAAGCTAGAGAAAGGAAAAGAGAAGAAGGGTAGCGCCGCTTAAGGTTTTATATAATTATCTGGTCACGTAACTGCAACTATTTAAAAATAGTAAGAAACTGTCTAAAATAGTAAGAATGTCACGGAACCCCACCGTAGGGGCCTCCATAGGAGAGCCCCGTACTCTCGCGTACACTTCGCGTACAGCTTACGTCAGCTACGCGTAGGTATATCACCTCCTTACGCCCTCGACCCTTACGATCGATCGCGCAACGTCTTGTAGACTCCCTAAATACATACGTTCTATAGCCATTACCCCCGTCTCATAACATTACGTTGCGCCTTTTTTATCACCGACGCTCAGCCTATAACCAATTCTACGTCTCTATAATACCACAGGCGCTGCTAGAAGCAGCGTATCTCCCACCTCATACTTCTAAAGAACCGACGATAGTAAGACAAAATTTCTTACTAGCCACTATATTAAACTTAAAGAACAATCTAATACCCACATTAAACCCACAACGCCAATTAATCCCAGGAGGATTTAATTTACCAACTATAGCCTTAACCCCTAAAGGGAAGCCTAGTGGCTTAAAAGACTAACAACCTTAATAAGGTAGACATTAATAATATCTTATCCTTTATTAACTATATAACTATAGATAAATAAGCCAAAGGGCTACTACCTATTAAGATTAAGATACAAGACGCCAAGACTTTTTTTAAAAATGGTAGCATAAGAACCTAATAAATATTACCACCTTCTATAGAACTACTATCTAAAGCTTATATAAGCTAAGATGCGTACTGCCTAAGATTATAATATTATCTAAGACCTATAAGCTTATAAGGCGCTCGCTAACAATATATACTAAGAGATTAAAGACAACCTCCGCATATCTAAATGCGACATCTAACAATTAAAGAAGGCCAAGATTACACTTATTGCTACAGTTAAAGAAAAAGAGGGTATAATTAAATACCTACAATCTTAGCTTAATAAGTATATTTGTAATAATACCAGATACCCCTTTACTACATATAACGCTACCTAAGTCTCTACACCCCCAGTAACCTTACCTACCTAAATTGCCACTATAGGGTCTAATATACGCTACTCCAATCCCCTAATCTTTTAGGGTAACCGTAAGGAATACAGCTACTAGAAGATATAAGTCTATAAGAAACTAACCTAAAGCGCCTACCTTTTCCCTATAGAAGATGCTAAGATTAGCTACATTATTAGGCAAATAAAGGGCATCCTATTTAATAGGCTCTTTGCTTAATAAAAGACTAGCAGTCCCTAAAAGTAGTAGTCTTACTAGGAAGCCCTTAAGGACCTTAACTAAATATACCGCGACCATAACCTAGTGGCTACTAGTTAAGCCAAACTACGTGCCCTAAAGATAAGTCCTACTAAATTATTTAACAAGTTCTATATTAAATTCTAGGAATATACTGGAGTCCTTACCTAAGACAATGCTAAAGACTAGGAAGATCTTCTTAAAAAAGTTACTTATTACCTTAGTTACGCAGCCGCTAGTTATAACTATAATAATATTTATAATATGGTAGCAGCCCTATAAAAGATTAAATAACGGCTAAACTAAATTGCTACTGCAAACCTCTACTTAAAGATCTCCCTATAGAAGCCCTCTAGACCTACTAAACTATTAACACCTACTACCCTAAGCAATACTACTGGTCCTAATATTAACCTCTTTATACTAACCTTCCTATAGAAGCTACTAGATGGAGAATATAAGCTACTTTAGAAGCTAAAGCGTTGCTATAAATGCCGTTAAGAAGGCTATTATAGCTATAGCCTAAACTGCCTAATAGCTAGGTTTAGTGGCTGCCGCCTAATACCTAACCTAGTACCTTAAACACTAAATATATTGCTATATACCACTACTATATAAGATAAAGACACAGCAACAGTAGTAGAGTTGGATATAGAAATGGAAAACGCTAAGTCCTAGCCCTAAGTTGTAGGCTAGGACGCTTTAATAATAAGGGGATCTACATATCAGCCTGCTTAATAGATAACTTAGTAAAAATAAATAGACGGAAACAGATAGTTTTACCTATAATAGGAATTACTGCTAAAAAATAATATAAAAGCCGTTCTATAATTAATTGCGGAGCTACTAATAAATTTATAGACACCTAATTTGTGCGCACTTATAACCTATCTACCTTACCCCTTACTAAAGCCTACGCCCTATAACTTACTAACGGTAGTTATACCACATAGAAGATTACCTATATAGCATAACTTTACCTAGATATAAATAGGCACTAGGAAGAGCTCTAGGTTTATATTATACCACTTACTAACTACCCTATTATCCTTAGAATGAACTAGCTTAAATAACATAACCCTACCATTAACTGGAAAAAGAGAGAAGTAACCTTTAACTCTAAATACTGCAGAGAGACTTGCCTAGGATACAGCCTAGCCGCCTCTACCTACTCCCTAGGATATCAACCCAAGGAACCTATTATTACCCTACCTATAACTAACTACCACTATATAAGTGCCGCGGCCTTCTACTGTATAGTATATAGAAAAGGCTAAACTATTACCACAGCCTCCTAATTATAACTATATAAGCTTAATAAAGAACAGAACTATATCCTCTACAGTAATAGGATAGATATAGTTAACCTCCTAGAAAACAATGCCCCTATAGAACTCTATAGACTTTTACCTTTAGACTTTAAGAAGTTTATAAAACTTAAAAATGACTTACCAATAAGGAACTCCGCAAGCACCTCCCTAAGAGGTACTATAACTTTATTAATATATGCTTATAAAAGAGCGCAGATATACTCCCCCTACATTAACCTAATAACTATGCCATTAATACTAAATAAGGAAAAACACTACCCTATAAGAGACCCTACCTAATATTAAAAGACAAACTTCTAGTTATTAAAAAGTATATTAACGAGCACCTTAATAAAGGGTTTATTTATCCCAGTATATCCCTAGCAGCTACCCCTATCCTCCTTACTAAGAAGCTAAAAGAAGGTATTTAATTCTGTGTTAACTATAGAGGACTTAATACTATCACAATTAAGAACCAATACCCCATACCGCTTATATATAAGACTCTTAAGCAGCTTAGCCAAGCCAAAATTTATACCAAGCTTAATATTATTGCCGCCTTTAACCGCCTCTAAATATAGGAAGGTAATAAATAGAAAACCGCATTCGCATTGCGCTTTAGCCAGTTTAAATATACTATTATGCCCTTTAGCATATATAACAGCCCAGGCAGCTTCTAAAGCTATATTAATAACGCCTTACGGGACTACCTTAATGACTTCTGCTCTATATACCTGGATAATATACTTATTTATAGCAATAACCCTTCTAAGCATACTGAGCACATTTAAAAAGTCCTATAGCGCCTTAGGAATACAGGACTTTATATTAACTTAAAGAAGTGCAAATTCTTAGTTACAGAAGTAAAATACCTTAGACTAATTATTACTACTAAGGGTGTCTGTATAGACCCCAAGAAGGTATATACAATTACTAAATAGTAAATCCCTAATTACATTAAGGATATACAAGCCTTCCTTAGTTTTGCTAACTTCTATTAAAAGTTTATATATAACTTCTTAGGTGTTATAGTACCACTTATAGCAATAATGTAAATAAAAGGCCTTTCTATAAAAGGAAGAAAAATACATCTATATTTTACCTAGACGCCTAAATATAAGAAGGCGTTCTAAGACCTTAAAGATGCTTTTACCAAAGCACCTATCCTAGCTCATTTTATACTAGGATAATAACTCTATCTTAAAACTAACTCCTTAGACTATATTAATGTAGGCATCCTCTCCCAAATAGGTAATAACAGCCTTCTCTACCTAGTTGTATTTTACTTATCTAAGCTTATACCGTAAGAATATAACTATAAGATCTATAATAAAGAACTCCTTACCATTATATAAGCGTTTAAGGAATTCTAACTAAAACTCTTCTTAGCAGAACCTAACTAGCTAACTAAAGTCCTTACAGACCATTACAACCTTAAATACTTTATAACTATAAAATAGCTAAACTAACACCAAGCACACTAGAATAAGTTCCTTTTTAGTTTTAACTTTAAAATTATATATAGGCTAGGAGTATAAGGTACTAAGCCTAATAGCCTAATACGCCGCTTGCAAGACCTTCCTTAGTCTAAAGATAACCCCTATAACCAGTTCTAACAACAGATAATCCTAAAAGCATAAAATTTGGCCCTAGGTATACTACCTATAATAAAGCTAACTATACCTTAGCTGTATATAACAGAACTAGAGTTACCTCCTAAAATTAACAAGCTTATTACCACGGCATATAACACCTCTATTAACCTATTACTACACCAACTTATTACCATAAAGACCGCTAGCACCTATATAATGCCTACTAACCTCTAAAGCTTAGGCCAGATTAATATAGCAGCCTTAGAAGTAAAAGAGAATAGGCTCTATTATAGAGGCCGCCTATTTATTCCTAACTTAGAAAATCTATAACGGCAACTAATCTAAATGGCCTATAACCTCTAATTAAGTGGCCACCTAGGCAAAGGAGGAACCTATAAGCTTCTTAGCCAATACTACTTCTAGCCTAAAATAATAGGCTTAGTTAAATGTTTTATAGGCGCCTGCTATATGTTAGCGACTTAGTCAATCGAGGCACGAGTACGGCAAGAGGGTCGCGCAAGCCTATACGATTGGATTGTCTATAAACGAGGATCTAAAGCTAAAGAAAGGAAATAAGAAGAATGGAAGCACCGCCTAAAGTTATATACAACCTTCTGGTCACGTAATGGTAACTTGCCGCAACTTGCCATTATATAACGGCAGTTTACGGCAATCTAACGGCAAGTTGCTAGTGCTGTAACATTAACCCCCCCTCCAAAAAAGCCTACCCTTAGGCTTTGTATGTCCGTATTACCCCTACGGGGCATTCTTATCTTTATGCTCTATAGGCAACCTATTATCCTTACTATGCTAGCATTCCATCTACTTATCTAAGTACTTTAGCGGTCCAGGTTTGTTAGGGTAACGGCTATGGAACTCTTGTAACTTATAGGGACTACCTATAAAGTTCTATATAGGGTACCAGGTAGGGTCTGGATTATATCCTTTCCAACTTACGCGGTATTTTAGTATTCCCCTTACAAGTTTATAGGCCAGTATTTCTTTAATTTCTAATTTGCTGTTGCTATTAACTTAAATCAGTAGGGGCGGTTTATTCTTTTATCTAGGTAATAGGTCGTTTACAGCTCTCTATAGCTTATCTAGCAAGAAAATAGGGTAGACCTTAATTGAATCTAGGAGCTTTACTTTGTATAAGTTGCCTTTCTTCTTAAGGACCTTATATAGTCCTGCTATCTAATAGTCTAGCTTACAGCTAGGCCGTTCTGTCTTTTAGTTCTTTGTTATAACCTAGACCTTATTACCTACGGTAAAGTTAGGCTTACGCCTATACTTATTTGCCTACTGTTTTATTAATTTCTAGGCCTTTTCTAGGTTTATATAGGCTACTTTTTAGGCTTCTTCTAAGCGTTTAGCGTAATGCCGTGCTTCCTTATAAGATAGTTTTTTGCGTATAGTTTATGGCCCTTCTGGTTTTTCCCAGTTAAAGCTTATATAGGGTAAATACCCTATTTCTAGCTAGATAGGTGCAAATCCTATAGAGTTATAGGGTAGGGTAGCCTGGGCGTAGTTTATTAGAGGTAGCAGTTTGGCCCAATTATCCTAAAAGTAGTTAATAAAGGGTTGGAGTCTCTGGTCTAAATATAACAAAGCCTTGTAGCAGGAACTACGGTAGACTTATTATTGGGCTAGGTGTGTAGATATTAAATAAGTCAACAATATAACAATAACAAATAACAACTGGTGTGGAGTGGTTGCCTAACAGATTAACTCTAATTGTATTCTGAAATTCACTATAAAGAAAGAACTATCTAGGTAGGGACTATAGTCCTTTAAATACACATCCTGACTCCTAAGAAAGTCCTTGCTCTATCTACTTTATCTACTCTATTTACTCTATCCTATAGATCTTATAGATTATATAGATTACACAGATCACATTACGTGACCTTGGTTACTATTCCTTATTACATAGTTCTACCAAATCCATCCTAGACCGTGCCTATATTAACTAACTAGCTTCCACCAACTTCTCTCTAAGTAGTTGTAATATTGTACTTAAAGCGTCCGTAACACTATTTCCCTTCTCTTTATCTTTGTTCTTAAAGATTCCTAACATCTCTAAGTTATCCACTAGAGGTGTAATATCCGTTTAATTAATTTGGTTAATATCCTTACTTATTATACTAAAGGCCCCTTCTTCTTCTTCTATAGCTTATCAGTCTTATACTACTACCATTATACTATCTCTAGGTAAGATTATGCCTTTCTATTCTTATTGTGCAAAAGAGGGTTTAGTCTATATTGCGATCGCGTTACCCGTTAACTAATAACCTTCCTCCTATACTGAGTGTACGCAAGCGAACATGCGGTTATCCTACAATGTCCGTTCTATCTCTAACACTAAGTATACGCGTCCTATTACTCTTAATAGTCTTTAAGTACCCTCATTAATTGCTGCTAGGGTCCTAGGTTTAATCTGCCGCTATAAAGCTTAACAGTAAACTGTTAGAGGCATTAGCCGAAATTTACCGGCTTTAGCATAATAATAAGCTTTGTCTGGCTCGTATTTATAATAAAGAGCGTTATGCCCTTAAGGCTTGCTAAAACGCTTACACTTGTCTTTTACGCCTTAAGAAAGTCTATAAAAAGGGTTGTTCTAAGGAGTAGAAACTTGTAAAATAAGGTCTTTAGGAACTTGGTAATAAAAGAACGGAAGTTCTTTCTATAGCAAGGGAAACAACTCCAAATACCTTAGCAGGTGCTCCTTTTAAGTCCCCCTTAGGTAATTTATTCTTTAGCAATTCCTCTTTATTAATACTGCCTAACCCATTCTCTTCTAATACTTCTATACCTTTTCTATAGCGTTCTTTAAATTGTCTAGTAGTTCCTAGGTAGTCTCTTCGTAGCCTATCTACTTTACTTTATACTATATTTTATTATTAACGTCCTTATAACTAATAATCTTTAAAACTTGCCATTTATCCTCTTCTTGCCCTCTATATATGTCTGCCTTATAGACTAGTAGCTTAACATTTCTATATGCTAGTTCTAGCATTATAACATGCTGTATAGGGTAGATCTTTATTTTCTCTAGTAAGTTAAGTCTATATATGACTTCTAAAATCTTTGCTTTAACTGTAAATAGTCCTAGTCTAATATGGTCTAACTTCTTGCTTAGTTATTAACTCTTAAAATTTTTATATAGTAGCTATACTTTATCCCCCTCCTTAAGATCTGGTCCCTTAGATCTCTTAGCGTTATAGTACCTTTTTATTCTTTCTTGTACTAACTTTACTATACTTTTAAGGTGATTATAGAGATTTATTAATATCTCCATTCTTTCTTTAGCTGTGCTACTTGTTTTCTTTACTTAATATAGCGATAATAACGTTCTTGGTTTATACCCGTAATTCGCCTTAAAAGGTAATATGCCTATCCCTTCCTATAGTATTGCATTATATATAAACTGTGTAATTAGTAATAATAATACCCAATTATTTTATGCGTGGTTGATATAATGTCTTAAGTACTATTCCAATATTTAGTTTAGTCTCTCTGTTTAACTATCTGTCTGTAGGTAATATATAGTTAACGTTACTGCTTAAACCTCTTGTTCTGCTAAGAACACTTCCCAGAATACTGCTATAAATCTTAGATCTCTGTCTAATATAATCTTTACTAGTGCTCTATATCTTGCAAACACTTCCTTAATATAGATTCTAGCTATATCTTCTACGGATATTTCTTCTATGCATGCTATAAAGTACCCCTACTTTATTAGCTTATCTACTATTACTAAGGTTGCGTTATAGTCCTGTCCAGTAATAGGATCTTTTAACTTTGGTAACTTTATAATAAAGTCCCATAATATAACCTCCTATGGTCTTTCTGGTATTTTAATAGGTTATAGCCCTCTATACAACTTATGCCTTATTAGTTTATTTCTCTAGCAATTTGGATATTTCTTTATAACTTATCTCGCTAGTCCCTAGATTCCTTAAATAATATACTCCTCTTAAAGTCTTAACACTAAGCCTATAGCTCCGTTATATTCTTGCGTTATTCCCTTATAAAAGTCTTTTATAAACTCCTCTGCTATTAACTTTGGAATATAGGTTGCTTCCCTATTCTTATACTACTCTAAGTCTTAATTCTCTGCCTATGCTTCTTAGATCTTCTACATCTAATTACTCTCTGGTAATTTATAAACTTATTCTTCTCTAGTTGCTGCGATCTTTGGATAATTATACCTAACTATTCTATCTTGATCCTGTTATAGTAAAGCTCCTAATAGCTTTTCTTTGTTTTGTAACTCTACTCTTCTGCTAAGTACGTCTACTCTTGCATTTTTAGTACCTTTAGTATACTAAATTTCGAAATAATACTCTGCAAGCATTTCCGCCTATCTAACCTATCTTTAGTTTAGTTCCTTTGTTGTTAGGAACCCTATTAGGTTTTTATAGTCCGTCTTAACTATAAACGGTTTCTCTGTGCCTTATAAGAATGCTCTCTATTCCTTAAGCACTATAACTATACCTAATAACTCCTTATTATAGATGTTATAGTTTAACTCTAGTGGCGTTATTTTCCGACTATAATATGCTACTAGATGCCATTTGTCTGGATGCTTCTATAGTAGGCATGCTTTTAATACAAAGTCTAATATATCTATTTCTATAACTGTTTCTAGCTTTAGCTGGTAAATCTTAAGGATTGGATTTTAGGTGAACAACTCCTTAAGTTCCCTAAATAACTTCCTTTATTCCTATCCCTATATCTATAGTTCCTCCTTTTTTATAAGTCTTATAAATAGCTTAATACTTTTTAACTATTGTGCTATAAACCTCCTATAGTAGTTATAAAACCCTAGAAACAATCTTAACTATATAACGTTCTCTAGTTCTTGCTAACTTACTATAGCTTTAACTTTCTTTAGGTCTATACTAATTTTTCCTAGTTTAATAATGAATTTAATAAAATCGGTTTTCCTAGTAAAAAACTCGCATTTCTTAATTGCTACTAGCATCTTTTCTTCTTATAGTCTCTTTAAGACCTACTTAATGTGTTCTCTATATTCTTCCTTACTCTCTAAGTAGATAATAATGTCATTAAGGTATGCCATAATAAACTTATTAAGGTGTTCTCTTAATATACTATTAATTCATTTCTAAAATATTACTGGTATATTTATAAGTCCAAACTGTATTACTAATGGCTTATATAGTCCTTCCTTTAACCTAAAGGCTGCCTTCTATTTATCTCCTTTCTTAATCCTAATCTAATAGTACGCCTATCTTAGATCTATCTTTATAAAGATCTTTGCATTACCTATCCTATTATTACGGCGCTGGTGGAAAACGGTGGATCTTAGCAGACGTGGATTATGGTAGACGTAAGTCACGTAACTCAAGGACCGCATAAAATATCGAGCGGCGCTGCTATTCTTCTCCTTCCTTTCTCTAGCTTTGGATCCTCGTTTATAGACAATCCAATTATATAGGCTTGCGCGTCCTTCTTCCCATGCTTATGCCTTAATTAACTGAGTTACTAATATTATCCAAAGCTCGTTACTACTCTTCTTTCCTAAGAAGGAACTTAAAAATATCTACAAACTACAAACAGGACAAGGACACAGAAAAGGACCTAAAGGACACTAATAGAACAGAACAGAACCCTAAGGACAGGACAGAACTAAAAGAACACAAACAGAACGCGAAACCTAAGAATAGAATACGCACAAACTAGAACCCCTAGAAAATAAACAAACACCAAAAATTACCCAATACCCCTACCGCCATGCCAAGAAATACAGCAGCTGGCAAAGCCGCTGCAGGACCTGCAAATACCTCTAATAGTGAAACAGTCGCCGTCTTAACCCCCTAGAAAGAACTCGCAGTAGCTAATACCAAAATCAAACGGCTTTAAGAGCTGCTTAAAACCAGAGACACCCCTGCACCTAGTAAGGAGTCATCAGACACCCACAGACTTACTATAGTCCTTAAGGCCCTAGCCCAACGTACAGCATTAGCATTGTCGCGGTCCGCAAAGGTTGCGGACCCCCTATTACTTACGGATGGAACTAACCCTACGTTTAACAATTGGAAGCTTTAACTACAAGATAAGCTCGAAGTTAATACAGACCACTTCCCTACTACTTAAGCTAAAATGGCCTACGTCTTTGGCCGTACTGGTGGGGATGTATAGACGCATCTACATCCGCAATATGCCTAGGACTCAGCAGACCCCTTCCTCTCTAGAGAAAAGATAATTAACTACCTGTCTTCTATTTATAAGGACCCCTTTAAGATACAGAACGCCCGCCTTAATTATAAAGCCCTTAACATAAAAACAATAGAGACCTTTTTAGCCTTCTAGACCCGCTTTCTGCACCTAGCCGGCTAAGCCTAAATTCCCCATAAAGACCTAATGCCAGACCTCTTTAATAAGCTTACCCTAGACCTACAGCGCGCCGTACTACCAGTTTTTACTACTATACAGACGCTAAAGGTACTTATGGACCACTACCTGGCTATTAATTAAGGCCTCCGTCAAATTAAGGCACGAGCTAAGCAGTATAAAGCCAGAAACTCTTTAAACCAGACCATAAGCACTATAAGAACGGCCCGTAGTGCCCTAGCACAATTAGCAACTCCTATAGCACCAGCCGTATAGCCCGCTGTTAACTTAGCAGCTAGCCGCGCAGCTAGCCCTACCGTGGGTCCGGCGCATGCTTAGCCTACGTACAGCGACCCCCATAGATAGGCCCTTAGCAATTAGGGGGCTTGCTTCTTATATAGCTAGAAGGACCACTTTGCTAAAGACTGCCCAACAAAGGCAAAAACGGACAAGGTTCTATTAATACAAAAGGACAGCACGGAGCCGGAAAAAGAGGAACCCTAGAGAAAGACTCCTCTCTAGGGTTAAAAGGGATTGATATATTACATATTAATCTGGGTCAGCTAGTTGGTAGAAGAAGCTACACTATCCCTTATACTTTATTTCGCAATGGATATCAAGTTTTAACCTCTACTTTAGCTGACTCTGGAGCGAATGCCTTTACCTTAATAGACACTTAATACGCCGTAAAGCTAGCCGAATTTTTAAATACGCCCCTTAAGGAACTACCTAAACCAGTTCCTATTCGCGGGTATAACAGAAGAATAGGGCTACCTATTACAACTATCTTACAGATCCACCTCTGTGTTGACAGATAAAGGTAGTATAACATCCCCTTTCTTATTACGGACCTGGGAAGCCATGATATAATCTTAAAAAGAAAATAGCTAGCCTATTTAGGCTTACAGCTTAATATACGGAATAGACAGCTCCTCTGGCCCGAATCCCTACCCCCAACCCCTTCCTTTATAAAAGAAATTAGTATTATAATAGAGAACCTTATACGGCCCCAGATTAATACCATCTATTAAGCTAATACTATACGTAGAGACCAGGCCTTTAAGAAGGACATACAGCTTAATCCGCAACGGATTTGTATACTACGCCGCCCCTAAACTACCTATATTACGCTACCCATACCAGAGACCTAGGAAATCAGTAGTAACCTAGCCAAGTCCCCCATAGAGAACTTAGGCCCTACGCAGCTACAAAGGAAGGCTAGGAATACAGGACGCTATACTAAACTAATAAACTAGAAGGATAACTTACAGAAAATGGAACGTAAGCTAAGGAAGACTATAAACCCTATACTATAAAATACGGCCCAATAAAAGTCTGTAAAGAAACCTATAGACCTTCCCCTAGTTAATATCTGCTGCATTAGCGCCGTAGGATTCTATCAGAACTTAGTCCAACCTAATACCATTACCTTTACTACTAGCTTATATAAAATTAATCAAATAATTAAAGAAAAGGAAAGCGAGCTTAGCGGACAGAAAGGCGAGCTTACAGATAAGGAGCTAGTAGAACAGAAACTACCCCATTAATACTGGAAATTTAAGGACGTATTCTTAAAGGCAGTATCCAATATACTTCTACCTTACTGACCATACAACTACAAGATCAAGATTAAGCTAGATAAGGAAAACACCCTTAGCTATAGCCCCCTTTGTTAGCAATCTACTGCCGAATTATAGGCTATAAAGCAATATCTTATTAAGAACCTGGATAAGGGCTTTATTAAGCCTAGTAGTTAAGTCCCTTTCGCCTCACCAATTCTCTTTGTTAAAAAGCCAAACGGAGGACTTTGTTTTTGTATTAACTACTATAAGCTAAATAATATAACCCGCAAGGACCGCTATCCACTACCCCTACTCGATAAGACACTGGCCCGAATAAGTAGAGCTAAAGTTTTTATAAAGCTTAATATCCGCCAGGCCTTTTACCAAATTAGAATAGACCCCAGATCTATAGATTTTACTATATTTCGGACCCGTTACGGAACATATAAATATAAGGTACTTCCTTTTGGACTAACTAACGGACTAGCTATGTACTAGCGGTATATAAACAATATACTCTTTAACTACCTTAACGACTTCTATACGGCCTACCTAGATAATATTATAATTTACTCTAAGAACGAGCTGGAACATAAGGAGCACGTCTATAAAGTCCTATAATAGCTCCGCGAGGCTGGTCTCCAGGCTAATATTAAGAAGTTAGAATTTAGTGTTAAGCGTATAAAGTACCTAGGGTTTATTGTTAGTATAGACGGAATTGAGGCCAACCTAGAAAAAACGGCCGTAATTAACCAGTGGACACCCCCACAGACCATAAAGGGGGTATAATTATTTTTAGGTTTCTATAACTTCTACTAACGTTTTATTAAGAACTACAGTAGGATCGCCCAGCCTCTTAACCGCCTTACTAGGAAAGACCAGCCCTTCCACTTTAACGCTATATGTATGCAGGCCTTTAATAAGCTTAAAAAACGGCTGGTATCGGCTCCTCTACTCGCCCACTTTAACCCAGAACGGCCCTTAATGCTAGAAACGGATGCCTCAGACAGCATAATAGCCGGTGTTTTTTCCCAGAAGCAACCAGACGGAGAATAGCACCCCGTTGCATACTATTTGAAGACTATAATAGATGCCAAGCTAAACTACCACATCTATAACAAAGAAATGCTAGCCATTATCTCTAGCTTTTAGCACTGGCGTGCGCAGCTAGAGGGGACCCCTAAGCCTATTAAGGTAGTTTTAGATTATAAGGCCCTAGAATACTTTATAACAACCAAGGCTCTTACGGCCCAACAGGCACGCTAGGCGGATATCCTATCTCAGTTTAACTTCTTAATTATATACAGACTAGGCGCTACAAACCGTGCGGATACTCTTATAAGGTGTAAACAGGACCTAGGTAACCAGACGGCTGTAAAGATCTTATTACAGACCCAGACACTACTATAACCAGAGTACCTTGACCCCCAAATACAGGCAGAACTAAGTATAGACTCCTTAGGCGCCAAGATATATCCTATTAACCCCTTAGGATTTAACCTTATTAACAAATTGCTATAGACAAACCGTACAACCTCTTCTCTATAGGAGTACCGTAAGAAGGCAAAGAACGTTACCAGCCCCTAGTCCCTTGAAAACGGATTACTTAAGTATTAGAAACAGCTAGTAGTAGCAAAGAAATAGAACTTATAGACTTAGCTTATTACCAAAGCATATACCTAGGTCTCTACGGCCCACCCTAAAAAGAATAAGACCCGCAAAATTATTAGTGACCGATATTACTGGCCTAGAATGGTTACGGACATTGACCGTTATATACAGAACTGCAACAACTGCCATAGGTCTACAATTCCGCGAGACAAGACCCTAGGACTATTAAAGCCACTCCTAATACCAGAACGCCCCTAGCAGCATATCTCTATGGACTTTTATAAGCTGCCTACAGACCGTAACAGATATGATATAGTAATGATCCTAGTTAACCATTTTGGCAAGCGCCCGTTCTTAATCCCCTGTCACAAGGATATTAATGCTAAGGAGGTAGCCTAACTATATATCTATTATGTCTACCAAATTTACGGACTACCAGATACTATTATATCCGACCACGGGCCGCAGTTTATATTAGCCTTCTAGAATAAGTTTACTCAGATCCTTGGTATTAAGCTAAAGCTTTCTACAGCATACCACCCCTAGACAGATGGTTAGACGGAGATTATAAATTAATACCTAGACCAGAGACTCCGGCCCTTTATTAACTACTTTTAGGATAACTAGGGTGAACTACTACCCCTAATAGACTACGCCCAGGCAACCCTACCCTATAACTCCATAGGGTTTGCACCTATCCAGCTAGAAATAGGATATTTACCCCATACTAGCTTTAACTGGAATAGACCAGAAGGCCTATAGACCGTACACGAAAAACTATCTTATAAGAAAGCCCAGCAATACGCTAAACGCCTAGAAGAAGCCTAGACGGTAGCCCATAAGAACCTAGAAAAGGCCCAAAGATTAATAGAACAGCAGGCAAATAAGCATAGGCGCGAGCCTAACTTTACAGTAGACGATAGGGTCTGGGTTATAACAAAGAACTAAAAGACAGAACGGCCTAGCCGCAAGCTAGACTATAAGATAGCAGGACCGTATAAGATCCTTAATAAAGAAGGCAACTTATACAAGGTTAAGCTCCTAGACTTAATTAAGGTTTACCCTATCTTTTTGCCAGATAAGCTACGGAAGGCTGCAAATAACCCACTACCTGGATAAAAGAATGAGCCTCCCCTACCAATTTAAGTTAATGGCGACAACGAATAGGAAGTTAATGAAATACTAGCCTATAAACTAGTACAAGGAACGCTACGATACCGTATCTAATAGAAAGGCTACGATCCAAACCCAACCTAGTACCCCGCCTAGAACTTTATAGGCTGCCCCCAGAAGCTTAAAGAATTCTATAATTAATACCCTAACGAACCCGGACCCCCGAAGTACCTTAACGAGTAGATAGAGTGCTGGTATAGCGAAGACAATAGGCTGCCTATTAAGCATAAAGATAAGAATACCCCATGGACATAATACGGACATACAAAGCCTAAGGGCAGGCTTTTTCGGAGGGGGGGGTAATGTTACGGCGCTAGTAGAAAACGGTGGATCTTGGCAGACGTGGATTATAGTAGACATAAGTCACGTGACTTAAGGACCGCATAAAATATCAAGCGGCGCTGCTATTCTTCTCCTTCCTTTCTCTAGCTTTGGATCCTCGTTTATAGACAATCCAATCGTATAGGCTTGCGCGTCCTTCTTCCCGTACTCGTGCCTCGATTAACTGAGTTGCTAACACCTATCTTAGATTTTACTAATTAAGGGTAAGAGATACCTATCCTTTTATATCATGCTATTCAACTATTTATAGTTAATGCATATCCTAAGTTTTCCATTTTTCTTTAGGATAAATAATACTAGATATCCTGCTGATAACTATAACGGTCTAATATACCCCTTTTATAAGTTCTCCTAGATAAACTCTTTAAGCGCCACTAACTTGGTTTTAGTAAGCTTATAGATTAAAAAGAACTTTAGACTAGTTCCTAGTTCTAACTCTATCTTATAGTCCTATACTGCATATTCTAACAGCTTTTTACTCTTAGGTAACTATAGCTTTTTACCATACTTATAGTATCTTTTTGGTATATAACTTAAGCCTTACTTAGTCTCTTTATATATCGCTCCGACCTAGTACTATACCAACTTAGTTTGCTATTACATCTTACGTTATTATATATCTTTAATATTAATCTGTTTTATAACCTAATTAATCCTTAGATTGTATTCCTATAACTAAGGCATTTCTAATATCGCCTTATCCTTTCCCAACGGTAGGATATTAAAAGACATCTTAACTTGTCTTTCTTTAATAGTTAGCTAAATAGGTCCTATTTTAAGATTAATAATGCCTCCTCTATAGGCTATTAGATCTCCTAAAATTGTTATAAGTGGATATAGGTATTTCTTTTATCTATATGGTAACCCTATCCTTTCTACTGCTGCTAGTGACATATAGTTCCTTATTGCTTTACTATCTACTAGTGCTTTAAACTGCTAATCGCGCCATTTAACTTTTAAGTTTAAGTATTACATCGGCAAAATATGGTACCCTTTCAATGGCCTTAATGGTTGGTGGTTAACGCAATTGGCGCGCAGTTGAGGTCATTTGGCAACTTGACCGACTAGCCTATATCGTGTTTTTTTAACACGCAGCCTGCGCGCAACCTGCTAGTAATCTGCGCATTTGGCAACCATAATTATATTTACCTCTTTTATACTAATAACATATTTTAAATAAATAAAAGCTACTTTAAAGCTA
>Ga0307507_10000643_pt1 | contig 75558 bp, 11 predicted proteins | sample 7_EM_MG_FD_207223 | JGI IMG/M metagenome (GOLD analysis project Ga0307507, IMG submission 207223) | Populus trichocarpa ectomycorrhiza microbial communities from riparian zone in the Pacific Northwest, United States - 7_EM | ecosystem: Host-associated > Plants > Roots > Unclassified | place... | reverse complement strand
AAAGTATAATTTTTATAAATTTAATATTAATAATAAAATTAATATATTTTATATTTTATATATACTTTCTTAATATTAGTAAGCATGTATAAAAGTATAATTTTAATAATTTTTTATTTAGCCGCACTTTAGTTAATATTATACGCTACACGTTATAAAATGCGTATTTAGCCGCAATATGCTGCTAAATACTGTAAAAATGCTAGTAAATTTTTTCCTAATGCTACTATATACGCTATGCTACTACCTGCAAGTTACTAGAAGATACGTCCCTTAGCCTATATATACGCCACTCTATAATTATAATAGGTTTCGCTATGTAATAGCTATATATAGTGTTTGGAACTATCTACAGTTATATTATACTCTTACAATTATTACCAGTATTAGATAGTTTTGGTATTTTCCTTACCTTAGCCTACTTTTAAGCTTAAACTGGCCTTCTTCTTATATACCAACTTCTGCAGTAACAACGTAAATTTAGTTAACTTTAATATCCTTTACTTAATACTTAACTTCTAATTGGCTATAATAGTACTATAGTAGACGGGCTTAGTCTGTCCTTATTAATCTATTTAAGTAAATAGTTGCTTTACCTCTAAGAGCTTATGGCTTAGCTTAACTATAATAGTGTAATTTGCGCGCTATAGGTTAATAGACAGCCCAATTAATATAAAGGTACAAAGTAGGATCTACTTAGAATTATTAGTATTAAAGGTTTACCTAGCCTTGGCCTTCTTAATATTGGACATGCTAGCTATATAGTAGAGCACCTTATCTTTGCTATATTCTTTATACAGCCTATTAAACTAATAAGCTAGTATAAGAGGTAAGTAAGTGGTAATAATAATCTTACACGCTAAACTATCTGTCCGTTTTTTGATATAAACGTAATTACAGATTTTTTTAGCTTTAAAGAACTTTGCATTCTATTAAAAATAGTGGTTAAGTATATTGGTGAACTCCTTACTAAGCAGGTTAGTAGTCTACTTAGCAATAATTAGGTCCTTAAGTGTGTAACTCTAAGTTTTTAGGTGTTTATTATTAGACTTAATTATAATAGGGGCTTGCTAGTCCTAGTATTAGACAACCTAGGCTACGCTTGCTACCGTTTTTGCATTAGTGTATAACTCGGCTTAGGTAAGTTACGGTATCTTAGGTTTAGTATTTAGATTACTACTATCTTCCTCCTATATAGCCAGAAGTTCCTTATATTGGCGCCTCTACTCTATCCTTACTTGGTCCTCTATAGCTGTAATTATAGCCGCCTTGGTATTATTAGGGTCGGCCTATAATATAACTAATTTAAGATAGCTGTTCTTTAGGATAAGCTTTTACTAGTTAAACTAGAGTATTAACTCCCCTCTATATATCTAAAACGTTAGAATAACTATATGGAAAAATGCAGCTAGTTCGCTAAATTTTCTATCTACTACTACTCTAGCTAGGTTGGTCTTTATATCCTTATAGAGATGGTTAAATTTCTTTTTCTTTAGCTAGATGTTTTTTTCTTTAAGTTTAAGCAGTACTTTAAACTCTATTTCCTTTAGCTTATTTACTTCTTCCTACTTAGGCCTCTTTAATCCTGCTATAATAAACCGTATTGGTTATATTAGGTTCCTATTATTAGGCGTACTAAACACACCCTATACAGTAGGGCTATAATTATACGTAATATAGTACTCCTTAACTATATCCTAAATAAATAATATTAAGACTCTACTAGTTATATCTAGGTGGTATTTATCCCAGAGGATACGCCTAACCTATATTACACTTTTTAATACCTAATGCGTTCTAGGGGATTGGCCAGTTAGGTATTTCTATATGCTAGTTTATATAGTAATAAACTTATATATTAGTTGTATGGTAATACAATTTCGTGTAGTAATTAGAAGGAATTAGGTTAAGTATTTTAGCGCTAATAGTTCTATTATATTAGGGGTAGGGCAATAATTGTTCTTAAACCTAGCTTTACCCTATAGGTATAGTAGCAAAGTCTTGCCAACCATATATATGTTATTGTTATTCTCCTATTATTCCTTATTGGTCTACTTAAAAGCCTTACAGATTTGCGGCTATTTATCCTTTTTTAGTTTACTAAATATCTTAACTTTATTATAGCTAGGGGCGAGAATTATAATCTAGGGTAGGTTAGGGCGCTTTATAATCACACTATCTTATAACATTGTACTCGCGTCCTTTAGGAATCCTAGCAGGCCTAGGTTTAGCATAAGGATAACTAAGCAGCCTTGCTATAGGTCTATAGGGTATAGCTTCTTAGAGTTATCTTTACAGTAGTATATAATTAGCTACTTTACTGCCTATAGGCATTTTATATCCGGCGGATGCATCTTAGGTAGGTAGCGGGTTATATCCCTAATAGCTTAGGCCTCTTAAATGTCTATCACGTTCTAATAATAAAAGTAGTTTATTAGCCATTAAGTAATTATTTATATAGTCTTGCCCGCGCTAGGTTTGTCTATATAAATACTACCTCCTTTAATCATCCTCTCTTGCTTAAATGCCTAAGCCATATATACTACTTAGTATGGGCTGAATTTAAAGCCTAATATAAGGCCCTAATTAGGGAGTTTAATTAGGGCGGTCTTAAAGAGTGCTTTTAATAAGATAAGTAGGAAATACTTTAGAGTAAGTAAAAGATCCGCCTCTATTATATACGCTAGTGCGCTATCTAGGTTGTCCTTTCTAGCCTTATAGAGCTGGGCTAGGAAATTTTGCTAGTTAAGTTCTTCCTCTACGTCTATATCTTAATTATTATTATTAACTAAATCCTTATCTTAGTTATTATTATTAACTAAATCCTTATCTTAGTTGCTGTTATTAATTAAATTCTTATCTTTATCTCTACTCTCCGCGTTCTTAGAGTTAGTGTAATATAGGAACTAATTATTATATCTACCAGTATATTACAGCAATTTACTATCCTCTACAGTAACATCTTAAGGGGTATTAACGGTTAGTAATACGGCAGTAGGGTTGTCTATTATATTGTTAGGCTGGTATATACCTATAGGTTCAGTAATAGGTTGCGGCAATTTACTATTATCTATAGCAATTTCTCCAGTACCGCTATCACTCGTTAATATGGGCTTATAGGTAGATAGGTTATGTTTTCCCTTTACTAATTACCTTCTACGCATAACCGGCTCGTTATTACTGCTTTCTATAAGGGTGCCTGCCGCTAATTTTAGTTAAGGGCGCTTCCTACGTCTATTTAGGTTAGCCTTATAACTGTTTAACTTCCTAGGCGCGGCCAGCTTATTTTTATTATCCTCTACTAGGGCACTTATTGCCAATCTTAGTTAAGGCCACTTATTATATCTACCTAATTTGGTTTTACTATTATCCAATTTCTTATATCTAATAGGCTTGCTTTTACTATTTTCCTTAAAGCTATATACTGCTAATTTTAAATAACTCCACTTCTTACCTTCTTCTAGTTTGCTCTTGCTGCTAGCCTTATATAATATTAGGACTTGCTAGCTGTCTTTTATGCTATATCCATCGCGTCTAGGCGCCTTGGATTTAATAGCTGGTGGTATATTATTAGTAGCAGCAACTTGGGAGTTTAAGCTAGGAGGTAAGAATAATGCTATAAGCATAGCCTCCTTTGTGCTATTTTTCGCCATTTTGCTAAGAGCTGTAATAAGTATGCCCTCTAACCATATTGCGAGGTTTTTATGTCTCTATAGTGATATATAGATGTTCTTTTTAGGCGGACCGTCGATATTAAGCTCTATATAGGCTTATAGTTCCTTCTATAGCTTGCCTAGAGCTATATATAGGTTTCCGCTTATTAGATATAAGACTTAGACCACCCTAACTATTAACTTGCCTATTAAGCCTATAGATTGGATTTTAATTTTAATATTTTCTATATTAATTGCGTTGCTCGCCGCTAGGGTTACTAGCTAAGGCAAAGGGATACTAGGCAGTAGGTTTACGGTAACGTCTATAGGCTATATTATATATAGTAGCTAAGGTAGCGTTATCTTATCTTATACTTTAGTCTTTTGGGGTAACGTATATTTACATAGAGGTAGGTTTTTTAATTTATTAAAGGTACTTAGTACCCTCCTTACGCAATTAGAATAAATACTTCCTATAATTTTTAGGATTACCCGTAGTTTCTAATCCAGTAGAGTATTAGTAAATTGCGGGAGTTACTTATAAAACTCCTTAATATATCCTTTTTTTATTATTATAGAGTTGCTGCAATATATCACATACTTAGGCTTAACTTTAATTATAACATCTTTAACCCTCTCTTTTAGTCTATTATAGTTTTTAATAGTTATTCCAAAGCCTTAGGCAATATCCGTATTTTTAGTTAGCTTTGGGTTCGCTTTATACTACACATCCAGCTTTACCTATAGTTGCGTTATTATTGAGTTGCTTGTTCGGTTAGGTATATATAATATTACAGCATATATTAAGTAGAAGGTAACTATTAAAGTAAAATAGCTTTATATGGTAGCTAGCTAGTGCTATACTAGTATAACTCTAGTATTAGATATAATTAGAGGTTAGTTATTAAAGAGATAGAAGGTAGGATAAATAAGGTAAATAAAAAAGAGGTAAAGCGGTAGATCTTATAATTGCCCGCACATGCCTATATAGAGGTGAAATTAGCTATTGTTTACTGCTACTAGTTAGGGTAAATGCGGCTAGACTTAGTGCTATACAGTTAAATAAGGGCATAATTATATAAGGGTATAATTATATAATATATAGGGACTACCTTACCCAGCCTATTTAGGGCTAGGTGGTGGTCTAGTACTACTAAACTCTTACAGTTTTTAATATAAGCAATTTGTTAAGTGCCTATAGAGGGGTAACTGGTTATTATAGCATAGTAGAATATAGGAGGTTATAGGCGTTACTATATTTCTTATTATTAATAAAGTTAGTATATATACGCGCCGCTAGAGTTAAAGGGCTGGCCTATATCTATATATACAGGCTCTATTACTGCGAAGTATTTGCTATATAATAGGTAGTATTTCTAGTAGACGGCAACGTATTATACTTATTATAGGCGTCACTATATTTCTTATTATTATATAAAGTCGGTGGATATGCGTGCTACTAGAGTTAAAGGGCTGGCCTATATCTATATATACGGACTCCATCGCTGCAAAGTGCTTAGTATATAACAGGTAGTACGTCTAGTAGACAGCAACATATTATACTTACTTTATAATTACTAGTATTATTATTACATATTTAAGGGCCTGCTAGGTAAGTTTATTTAGAATAATAATTATCTAGTATACGGGATATTTCTATATCCGTACCTAAACATCTAGTGCTTATTTAAACGTATATCTACCGTAAAAGGTTATAGGAGGTTTTATATCTTATATTATAAGTTTATACAATTAATAGTATTTTACGGCATTTTGCGGTATATTGGGATATATTAGGGCATATTAGGGCATATTAGGGCATTTTAGAATAGTAGATATATTATATATACCTAGTATCCAGCTGCTTAGCAATATTAACTTATCTTACTATTTATCTATTTAGTGTTATATAAGAGGTTAGTATTCTACTATAGTATTTTCTGCGTTAGAGTCTCTTATATTTAATATCTTTATTTTAGATCTGTCTAGAACTATATATAGTTTTATAATATCCCACTCCCTACCTAGTACTCTAGTAAGAGATTATTTAGCTAATAATACCTTTTTTCTTATTAATTAAGGGAGGAAAAGACTTGTACTTTCTAGTAGTAGCAGGCTATACTTATTAGTGATATTTTTAATAGATTATAGTATTTAAGTTTCTGTTTACCTATAATATAATTAGCCTGCCTATAGTAAAGTGCTTTTACTTTACTACTCGCTTCTCTTTTCCCTTACCCTTCTATACGTCTATATACTTGTATTATAAACTATAAAAGCTTAATAGTACTAGACCATCGCCTAGCCTATATTAAGAGATAGGCTAGGTAGGGTAGTCCCCTTAACTTATATTATACTATATCTTTCTCTATAGGTTAATCTTATCACTATAGATTTACCTTTACACGCATTTAACCTACGGAGTATATAACTATATATATTGCCGCTAAGGCCTTATATATATAATTTTATTAGGGCGTGCCTTATCTCCTTATCTTTACTAGTTAACCTAACTCTACTAACCACCCTCCCTTACTTTTACTCTACTAGCATCTACCTCTATAACTAGTGCCTCCATAGATCTATCTAGGCTGTAAAGCCTTATAATATAGTAAGTTAGCTACCTTATCTTTAACCTTAGCTATGCAATAGAGAATCTATATTTACTAATACATTTACATAGACTACTACTTAATATAGCTTATTACTAAAATAGACCTACCCACTAATTATTTTATAACTTATAATATTAACTACGTCCATGACTATAAAAAGTTTGCTAAAGGTATTATAATTTTTAAGATTACCTTAACTATAGTAGCCACGGGCTCTGGTGTCTTATAAGGCAATAGTAAGGGCCCTATACTTAATAAGCCTCTTCTTTTAGAGCTTGGCAGTCTATACCTCTTAGCTAATAACGCTCTAAAATGCCATCTCTATCTGTCTACCGGCTATATGCGCGCTAATTATCCTCTTAAGAAAGCTTCTTAACTTTATTATGGCTATAGTAAGGCCAGTTATCTTAAAGCCAACTACCCTAACCCTATATATAATAATTGTGGGGAAGCTAGTTATCTTAAAAGTAACTATCCTCGTATAATATATAACTAATATGGTGCCATAGGCTATAGAAAGCGAGACTATCCCTAACTATTAGATAAGAAGAAGCGGACTTACCTAAACTATAACTCCCTAGACCATCAAACTGTCTTCTATAGTTAGGTATATAAGAACTATAGAGTTATAGGGCATAATATTAATAATTATATAAGTAGACCTACTTTAATTTAGGTAATAGACGCCGCAACTGCTTTAGGTAAGATAGATGCACTAGGTACTACCGCTTTAAGTATAGCTGCTATCTCTCCCTTACCTAAACCCCTTAATGCAGCTGGCTTCTATCTAGTAGTAAATAGCCTGGTGGATAATCCAGATACCTATATAGAGGATAGTAATTCTATAATAGCTAAACCTTTAGATACACTCTAGCTTCTAAGCAATAACCACCTTATAGTTTAGTTTATTACGCAAATTATTAAAGAGCATATTATAGTATATAGCATTACGTTCTAGGTGTCTTATAAGGCCGGTAAAATGCCTACTTACTATTTATATAAGACAGCGTCTGTCCGATTTATAGATGCTAACATCGCTAGTAATATTAAGGTTAGCACTACTAATGCTACTTCTCTGGTTACTTAACGACTGTTATATCTAACTATACTTAAGCATCTTACTTATATTCTCTTGTAAGATGCCACAACCCTACAACTTTACTATATTAGGTTTATTACCGCCTTTAATAAACTTATATTAGGTACGCGTATGTTACTTAGCAAGTACTTCTTTATTAATAGGGACTTTGGCCTATTTATACCGCAAATCTATAAAGCTTAGGATATATTGTTAAATAATCCTATAATTATTATCCACTTCTTTACACTAGGCACTAAATGGCTTAATAGTTATATTGCGAGCCTAAACGCAAGCCTATAGTAGCAGAGCGTTAACAATCCTTTAGGTCGCTAGTAAAAGAACTATAATATAAATATTCAGCTTAGTATATAGCTCTTAGTAAAGGACTAACCATTATATAAAATCCCTGTAAGGTATTAGTTTAATAGCGTTCTTAAGTATTTTACAGTCTAATTCTATGCTATAGTTATAAGCCTTAAGGTTATTAACCAGAACCCCTAGGTACCCACTATTATTTATTTTATTACCTTTTTAGGTAGCACGGACTAAGTCTACTACACTACTATCTAGATAGTTAATGGTCTTATCCTTTACACTAACTCTATTATTAATATCTTATTCCTAGGTAAAGATATAGATAGCTAGGCCAGCTAAAAAGGAGTTATTGTTAATACCACTCCCTTTAGCTCCGGCTATAACTACTATACTTTTATCTTTTAACCACAGGTGGGTTATAAGTTTATACTAAACTTTATATTTACTCCGGAGCATATCCTAAGCAGCGATAACTTTATAATAGTTAATAACCTAAGTAAGGCCCTAATTACGGCATAGGGCATTAAATATCTTATAACTAAGTGTGTCCCTAAGGTTAGAATCTCCTAAGAGATTAACACTCTACGCTACCTATAGTAAGAAGGCGACAGTTTCTAGATTAAGCGCTAAATTATACTATTTAATAACTTTACAGATCTCCTACGTATTAATTACTTTAACTGCAATATCGCTAAGTATAGGAAGAACTCGGTTAATAATACCCTTAAGGCCATCTTACCGCTACTTAATAAAGAGTAAACGGGTACCTATACTACACTTAAATATATAATAGGCGGTATTTTGCTAATCTAAGGCCCTGGTAGTATTAGGAAATTAACTTTCCTAACTATCTTAGTACAATACTAGTATTGACTTAGGTTACCCCAGCAGAATTCTACTAAAATTTAGGTCTTGTCGCCACTTAATTACCAACTAGATATACTAGCCGAGACAATTAATAATATACTTATAGAGGACTATAAGGCACTAATTATATAAGGCTGTCTTACTAAATTTCCTATCATCCTTCGCCGCTATATGCGCTTAACGGAAACTAAGGTCTATATACGGGATACTATTATACAGCAAACAACAGTAGGTATTAACACTCGTCCTAAGTATTTCAAGAAATAGGATAACTATACTATAATTAATAAGAACGCATCTATGCTAAATATAGCATTTCTGCTCTACCGTATATTTAAGGCTAGTAATGCCACTAGCTTTAACAAGCAGTTATAGGTTATAGATTTGTCTAAAGGTTAGTAGCTATTACGCCTTATGGGTGTCTTAGATAGTAACAGAAACCTATATTTTATTATAGACCCTAATATAACTAAATACGCCGAATTCCGCCAATACTTATACTAATTTGCGCTTAGTAACAACATAACATAAGATAATAAAATAGGATTAACACTTGCGGCTAATATAGTTATTATACACCTAGCTAAGAAGGCTAATGTTATTCTTATAACACCTAATATAGTCTTATAGACCTATATACATTCTATTAGCACCGCACGCGTAGTTTTCTATAATAAGGCTAGGAAGGCGTCTAAGCTAGGTAGTCTTACTAAATTCACCTAAAGCAGACCATATTTAATCTAGGGAGGTCTATAAATCTAGGCTAGTAACCCTATACCTTAGGTTTTCCTTAGTAATATATACTAACCAAAACCAATCCTTAGTCCTAATTTTAATAATTTATTCTACTATTAAAAATCCGTCTCCCTCTATACGCGTTTCCTTATAGCTGGTATAGATATAGTATAGTTCTCGCTGCAATATTAATTTATTAAAGATATTATATATCTTATAAATGCCATCCTACTATATAGCCAGCTTTAGATAAGCCTAATAGTTAAGGACCAAGAGCAGTTAAAGCTGGCGGCAAGCTTTTTTAAAAATATGCTACGCTATAACCACCCTATTGCGTTCCTCGCCGTTAATGGTATTATATAGGTAAACGAGTTTAGCTAATTAATATATAACCTAGTCCACGCTTAACGCGCATTCTAGGTGGCTATAGCGCTAATAGACTTTAGATTTAAGCCATTAAAGGTTAGCCTTGCTATTCTATATACAGCCCAACTTGCCATCTACTCCGCAGCGCTATATATGCTTAAAGAATGGTGCTACACCTAGCAAGATGGCAGTAAGTAGCGGGAATTTGCGCTAGTAGTTAGTAAGATTAAGGTCTTTACTATTAACAGTATCCAAGGCGGCTAGGTGGAGTTATTGGTATATAATATAACAGTTATTAGTCCGCTAAAATTTATCTAAAATACAGTAAGAAACCTTTTTGCAATTACTAGACTATAAGCGGGCCTTATTATTATTAATAGTCCCTAGGTAGTCCATAATTATTATACCAGTAATAAGACCTTTATAAACACCATATACTACAAAATTAAGAAGTGGTGTAAGGATAATAAGGTATTTATTAACCTTAAGAATTTTAAGCAGAAAGAGAACTTCTAGTAACTTATTACCCTATTTAATATTAATAAAACTATACAGCATATCTACTGCTAGCGTACAGCTAATTACACGCCTATTTTATACAGTATAGACGTTAACTTTAATATTGCTATCCCTAACTTCGCGGGTGTAATAAATATTAGCGGTACCAGTAATTATACTAAAGCGTAGAACGAGGCTAACGGAGAGGGCGCTAATAATAACGGCTAGGACGGTACCAGTAACAACAGCAAGGATAACAACAATAGAGAGGATATTAGTGGCGTTAGAATATAAGGAGAGTGGTAAAAACGGATATTATAGACACTACTAGTAGTAAGACCCTTAAATAGGGACACTAGATAGAAGTCAAGAGCGGTAGTAGCTATAGGCCTTTAGCATTTACAATTTTACTATAGCACTAGATAAAATACGGTATATTATAACACTATATATCACAGCCGAATAGGATAGACTCTTAATAATTATAATCTCCAAAACAGATAAGCGTATTACAGTAAAGATAGCCTAATTTATAAAGTCTAGTAACCCTAATTTCTATCCCTTATAGGCTAGCGGTTAATTAATACTAATCTATAATCTAGATTTTAAGTACTTAACTAGTTAGATTATAGTCTAGATATCTTACTAATAACCACAACTAGTTAGCTAGCTATAAGCTTTAGCCTTTATAGCTAACTAACTATATTAAGTAAATTGCTTACTATCCGCTAACTATTAAGCTGTTAGCTAGCTATCCTAATTAGGTAAGTAGTATAGCTAGTAGAGCCTTTAACAGAGCCTCTAACCCAGTTTTAGCGCGTGCTATATTTAACTAAGGATTTACTAATCTATAATAATTCTAGCTTAAAGCTAGACTTTATAATTAATTTCCCTAGCTACTAAAGCTTTACTAGGGGCTTAGCATAGAGCTCTACTAAAGGTTTTACTAGGAGCTCTGCTAGAGAGGCTCTATAAAGCTCCCTTAAAGCTCTATACAGAGCTCTACTAAGACTCTATATAGAGCTCTATAGAAACTCCGCATAGAGCTCTATAGAAACTCCATATAGAGCTCTATTAAAGTTCTATATAAAGCTCTATTAAAGCTCTATACTAAAGCTCTATATAGAGCTCTACTAAAAGCTTTAACTACTACCAAATCTTATTACTAAGGTAGCGAGCTGCTAGCTAGCTGCAGTCTTATAGCTAAGCTCGCTAACTGCTTACATTATCAGCAACGCTAATAGCAACGCTAACTTTTAGACACACTAACCATAACTATTATTAATTACTCTCCGTATAGTATAGGCCGCCTCTATTTTCGCTAAACTATAATAACCCTAAATAGTATCTAATCCTTTTCTCGCCATAGCTGCCACTAAGGCAACGCGACTTAACGCCCTCTCCTACTTATATTAGGCAGTTCCCCAACCTAGGCTATACTATTACCGGCATTAGCACGCCCTTACCATATCTTAAGAAACTTATTGCTAAGGCTATAGGTCCTTAGAATAATACTTATTCTACCCTACTAGCTACTAGCTAGTAAAACATAGAACAAATATAATATCTATATAATTGCCCCTAATAGAAGAGCCTATAGTAAAGGCGATTTGCTGTACCACACCTAAATAACCTAAGATTGTATATATAGATAATAATTTTAGGGCTTCCCAGTGCAATAGGAGGTCTTACTGCAAGGTAAACTCAACTAAAGTTACTATCTCTACATAGATTAGATTAACTATAATTAATTAATGCCTTCTAGCCCACCTAGCAAAACATATCGCGCTAGTAATAGGGCTAGATAAACGTTAGCGATATATTATAATTAGAACGGACACCTGTATACCATCTCTATAGATAGCTATAAATACAGCCTAGCCTACCCTATAATAAACTGCCCTTAATAAAGCAGTCCTTAAGGCCCTATTATTTCGGATAGGCATAGTCTCTATATAGGCGGCCTATATCCACTCCTTATTATAATCTACCCCGGCCTCTAAAAACATCTTAACCAGCAGCTAATATTTGACTATGCGTAGGCCTTAAGGCGCATTAGGCAGCAACACTAGACTTAAGGCTACGTCTATACTTAGAACTAAGTTTGTACCATCTAGTTGCCGCCTATAAAGTAGTATAATAAGTTATTTAAGATTGCAGCCGCAGTTCTATATATAGCTAAGCAAGGACAAGTTCTGCGAGTTTATAGTAGCTGTATGCCCCTTTTCCGCATCTACTATATAGTTAATGCCAGGCCGCCCTAGCACCTTTATCTTTTTACGCATATTTAACTGTGCGTAGGCTAGTATATTCTGCATAGCCTTATATACCCATAGCGCTAGTGCCTTCTCGCATTTTACTACTTAACGGATAACTTTCTGGATTACCTACTTATATAGCAAATCATTTAGTCGTCCGCGAAATAAAATATATAGGATACTGTCCTTAATAATAACCTACTTAAAAGTCCACTTAATAGTATTAAGTCTCTCTATAGTGATACCTAAGCCGGTAATAAGCTGCATATCTTTTTACGGGTCTACAGCGCTTACAGAGTTGTACTACGCCGTATTTATAGTATACCGCTATTATATATCGCGTCCTATTGTAAAAGATAGTCTAGTATCTTAAGTAGGGAATAGTAGTGTTCAGAATTCTATGCTTAGTATAATAGAGAGGCGGCATAATATTAGTAATAAGTAGAGCTTTCTAGCCCAACGTAACGCGATCTAGCGCAAATTAGCGCAAAATATAGCGGATTGCGCTATCTAGCGCGTTAGTGTCCATGGACATCACTATACTCTCACTTATAACATAGCACGAGCCACAAACACTACTTTAAATATACGGTTTTACACGGATATTGTTTTTGGCCCCTTTCTAACCAAACTATAGCAAGTTATAGCTTAATATAGCAATTTACAAATAAGCTCTATCCAGCGGCAATATGGAAAGTACGGGACTAAAGTAAAAAGTATAGGCGGTCTAACCCGTTACAAATAATATTATCTAAGAAAACAGAAACGGAAGAAGGATAGATATAAGGCCGTTAATATTAGAGAGACAGACAATAATATACCCTTACACTATTAAAGCTTAGGGGAGCATTAGACAGCCCATTATAGGGCTAAGCTAGAGTAAGATAATAAGTGGTCACTTACACAATATATAGACGATAATACACTATACTATTAAACCTTAGAAGGGCATTAAACAACCAATTATAAGGCCGAATTAGAGTAAGATAATAAGTAGCCACCCACACAAGCTCTAGGCGATAATATTATTAATAAGCTAAATAATAGGGCTGCGGATATACACTATAACAATAATTCCGTAATATTTAATAGGGTGCATAACTTAGTAATAGTTAAGACTAATTAGCAAACTTTAACTGGAATATCTATAGACGTCTTTTAGACCGAAATATTTAAAGAGGCTACTAGCTGTGCCGCGGGAAAGCCTCTAAGATAGAACTAAGGAAATCCGCAAACTGCAGACGATACTGCGGCAGTATACGACATTATGCCGCATATTAAATGTACTAGTAGTACACTAGATGAGACACCTCCCCCATTTTATCCTTTTAGCAGTAAGGCAGAATATATATAGGTCTTATAGTGGTAAGCTATAGGACTTCTAACTACGCTATTAACAAGTGGTTTAACAATATTAGGCTTTAGGGAATATTTACCAACCATTTTTCTTGCTAGAGTGCTAAAGATGTTAAAGCAAAACTACTTTTAAAACGGATGTAATCCGAGAGTAAGTAACCGCAGTAGATTAAAACAATTGTAACTATAGGGGACTAGCAGCTGCTGGTACGTTACCAAAATGCTCTAGAGATTATATCCCTCCTTATTAGTTACAGCCCTTTTTAAGAAGACATAACTTTCTCGCTAGTAAGGCAGTACTTATTAGCAGGAACAAGAATATACAATAAGCTTAACACAGCAGACTAGTAGTAGGAGACGCAAGAGTAGCTACCACTTAGCACAACTATAGTACTAATTATATTAGCCAGTGACAAGACCCAACTAATATAATACACCAGCGGCAAGAAAGTATAGCCGCTCTATATTTTAATTAGAAATATTAAACTACGCATTTAATAATCCGTAAATTAACCAGCCCTATTACTACTTATATACCTCCCGGTCCACATACCTGGCAACCAAATAATATAACTAGCGGTATAACACAAGACCCTTACGGCCATTCTTAAATATATACTTTAGCGACAACCCTACTACTTATACGGTTAAGCTAATAATGCCTATAGCGTTAGAGAAAGCTAGTAAAGAAGAAGTACATCTCCTATACACAGATAGCTAGGATTAACACTACTTTCTACTTCTAGCTATATTTATAGCTGATTATAAAAAATAGGTTATGCTTATAGGTATTAAAAGTAACCGCAAATATTCAATTTATTATATATATATAAATAAACGGCATAATCTAACAACTGCCATTTAGCGGCTATGGCCGTTCTATATATACTAATTAACAAAAGACCAAATACAAATGTAGTAGGAAGGTTATAATACTAATAAAAAGGATAACTTGGATTATATTTAGCCGTTCTATAACTTTATATAGGGCTATAATCTATCTAATATCTACAAGATAATGGCGCCTAATTTCCTACACTAGGTGCTTAAAGGCCTTACTAGTAAACACCTTATGCACTAGATTAAGGGGCTTATATAAAGTGAAATACAGGCTAGAAAATATTAGGGCCTCAATATTCTACGCATAAATGGTTACGGCTAGGAGATATTAAATGTTAATATACTTATTACCACCCGCTTTGCATAGGTAGAGCGATTTACCAATATAATAGTATAGGATAGCTGGGCAAATGTCGGCCAATAGACAGGAAAGATATATAAATCTCTATTATAATAATTGGTCCCCGCCATAGCACCCTTACTAAAATAGAATAAAGGCGCTATGCTATTTATCTAGGCGTTTGTGGACTTTACCATACTATCTTAATATATATTATACAACGAATTAACCATCCGGTACCTAGCAGCAGCTATTTATAGAATAGACAAGATAAAGAATATATTCCTTCCATTTTAACTAAGCAAGGTAGGACTACTACACTTTAATATTCCTAAGCTATATACTATTACCTACTATCCGGAGAGTATCTAGCGACTAGGAGCAATTGGAGGCATAGATATAAAGTACTTAGAGCAAGCATATAAGCTATAAAAGGCATTCTACTGTAGGACCAACAAACAGAACAACTATAAAGAGTAGATGCTACAATATAACACTATGCATTTTAACACGATGCTTTGGAACGAACTCAAGCTATAGGCGTTAACTAATATAATCAACACGGCAGACCCAATGAGCGTAATATAGACGATACGACTAGGTCCTGCAGTTAATATATATACACATTGCTTATATATGTGGAACTTTAACAACTATACAGCTTAGATACTTTAAGACTAAAGAATTAACATATCTATCTAGTGTATAGTTGAGGAGGTATAGCGCCGGATAAAGATTACTAACTTTACATCTAAACTGGCCCCCTTTATAAGGGAATGCTATAAGCAGATTAACGGAATCTGGTAAACAGACTGGGACATTAACCGACTAAAGGCCAATAACAATTGGGTATTAAAGATGCCCCTAAGCATCTATTACAGCGTTATATACTACATTCGCTTTGGGAAGGACGCTACTAACACTAATAAGCTTAACAAGGTGTTTGCTTAATATACCCCATTATAGGCTAACACTAGAGCCCCCCGCTATAATACTATAATAGTGCGAGAATACAAGTAGGTAAACGACAGCCTCTATAGCAATAAAGTTGGGAGGCTTTATCTGCTACTTACAATCTAGGATACTAAGCAATTGGATAGAGAGGGCAAATACCTAAAATATGCTAGTACGTTGGTAGAGACCCTCTAAGTTTATAATAGTGGTAAGATTAACACAAGAACTAGAATGCTTAGAGTATAAAGTATAAAGCTATCTAGCAGTAGGATAAGACGCACGCTAAATACCCTCTAGATATACAACATTAACTATATTATAAGGCCCATCTTACTCGTGCTAACAGATATTAACGTCACAGACTATTTCTTTATAAATAACTACAGTAATTGGGATATATATAATACTATATATAACAAAGACTTCAAGCGAATAAATAGGGCATAGGTTAATATATATATAAGGAAACAGGCTCGCACTAAGCGGTAAATAAATATAACTTAGCTAAAATAGCGGTAAGTTACAACTAGCGGCGCTAGATTGTAATAAAGGGGTAAATTACTATAACTATAATAAACTAGAACACAATACTACTATATATTACCCTCCACGCGCTAGCTACCCTTTATATCCTATATACCATACCCTCTACCTTAAAAGTAGGTAAATATTATAAGGAACTAGGCTTCTGCGCGGTATAGAAAAAATATTATATAAAGTAGGACCCTATGCCATGGCAAGGCAATCTAATTACCCTATTATAAAGCTTAATAAATAGTTAGGCTACCCTCCTAACTTATTATTATAAGTTAGTTAAGGCTCTTTTCTATCTACACTTAGCAAGAAAACCCTAATTTATACTATAAAAGTTAAACGGGTTATTATTTAAAGCATATTAGGTATAAGACTCTAGACCATCTAGCGTCTCCTAGGGAAATAAGGTACGTATAAAAGCTAAATAGTTCTACTAAACTAATATACTTATCCTCTACCTATCCCATAGAAAAGTAAATAAAGATACTATAAGTTAAGTAGTAGCTCCTAAGATAATCTAGATCTTAAAGGGGATAATATTAAGCTCTATACTATAATTATCTCCGTTAAAAGGCAAGGCTGTTATTAATACTATTATATACCATAGTATAACCCATTATTATTAATTTCAATAACGTTATCTTAACGGATAGTCCTATTCTTATTAGATAAAAGCCCGCGAACCCTAAGCAACCCCAAGACATCCAAAACCTACACTTAAAAAAAACGCATACGTTACTCAGACAAACAACCGCTATAGGATGACTTTGGATAATATATAAAGCAGCCACTTAGCCCGGTTAATATAAAGATATATAGTATTGCTTAGACACGTCTTGTCGCATATATAATAACAGGCTCTATGCCTAAAGAGCTCTATCTCTCTCCTTAGCCAGAAATAAATATAAGCGGTCTAAACACACTAATAAAGCAGACATGGAAAGAGGTAATTACTATTATAGACCGTTATAAAGGCCCAATAAATAGAGCATTGAGTATGCCACTAGGGCTAGCAGCACACAAGGTTCGCAGTCCTTAGATTTAGTAGTACTGTGCTAACCAGTTTTCCAGCTATACAACCAACTTAGTATGTTTTAGTGTGCTATAATAAATATAGTACGCGATACCATTGCCGGGAGCTATAACTGCCTTAAACTAGATACCAAGGTTATAGCAAAAGAAGTAGAGGAACTACTTAAGGATAACCGCTTTACGCTTAGTGGCCTAGTTAGTACTCTACCTTTTACTATACCTAACTAACTAAGGCTAGGATAGAGAGACAAGATTTAGGGCACTAATTATTATACGCTATATTAAGCGCGTGTTCTTTAATACTAGGCTAAGGTTACTTGCCCTTAATAAAAATAGTGCTAACCTATTCTTGCCTATTATAGCCAATACAATATAGCTTATATACGTAGCAATTCAACATGCGCTTAAGGACTATAGAAGTAGAATATAAATTATTTATAAGTTTAAAGCTAACGCTACAGTTATAGGTAAAACTATAGAAAGCCTTTTACTATACTTACTAAAGCGTATTATAGATAGTTGGGAGTAACTATAGAATACCTAGAAGAGCTACTAACCTAAGCATAATAAAAGGTTATATAGGCTACTTCTATAATAAGTTAATAAGATGCGGAACATAACCAGAGATAAGATGCTATAGACTTAGTAGATAATTAGCAATCCTTTTAAGGATACTATAGAAGATCTAGAGGAACTAGATCCTAAGTATAATAACAGGTTTACTTAACAACTATATACTATAAGTGTAAACACATAATATTACATTAATCGCGTTATAACGTTATATCGCGATACTCGCTACATGCTATAGCACTTTGCTGCTATTTCCTATTTTACAATATCCCGCCATTTTAATTGTTGTACGCGGGCTAACAAAGATAATATAATAGGACAATAGTAGCCCAGCGCATTCGTCGCCAAGAATAAGCCCTAAAACTATATATAAGGTCTCCTTCTCGCAGTATACTAATAAGACGATTTTAATGCCATATAACTATAACATTAATGCTATTAAAGCGCTCCTTAAACAAATTCAAGGTGACAATAAATAGGAAACAGAAATTAATTACCGCATCTTACAGTATATATTCGCCGGCGAGTCTGAGGTTATAGATATTACGGATAGTGCTATACTAGAGGATATAAAGGCCCGCCTACAGAGTGGAGATAAATGGGTAATACTAAAACTTGCTAACAAAGAGGATAAGAGTAAAGAAGGCAGCAGAATAGATAGGGAAAACGACAGCGACAAAGAGGATAAGAATAGAGAAGGTAGTGGAATTAATAGGGAAAATAACAGCAAGAATAAAGACAATTAGGGGTTTAGTAGTGTGGTACTACTATTGCGGCGGAACTAATATAAATATTAAACTTAAAATAGCAGGTTAACTAAAGGGCGTTATTAGGCGTATTAAGGTTATACTATACTACTATTAGGTTAAAATGTGTTCTTTATACAGTATATACCAGGCGTGTAGAATAAGCAGAGAACACCAACTATATAGAATAAGCAAAGGGTACTAACTGCGCAGACTAAGCAAAGTATACTAATTGCGCAGAATGGGTAAATACTACTAACCGTATAGACTAAACAAATACCATTAAGTGCGTGGGATAAACACTTAATAACAACCGCGTGGGAAGAGCAACACTTATCTATTGCTTAAAGTAAGCAAAGTATACTAATTACGCGGAATAGGTAAATACTACTAACCGCGTAGACCGAGCAAATACTATTAAGTGCGTAGGAAGAGCAACGCTTATCTATTACTTAAAGTAAGTAAGATATATAGAATGCGCGAGGAGGGCATTATACGTTAATTGCGCATTAAGTGCAAAAAAAGCTTAATAGAATAAAGGCACCACTTAACCGGGTAGCTGTAAATGCGCAATTAGCTATACCGCGTTGTTGGTTTCTGTTAAATGCGGCAGTATGCCGCTCCTTAGTTGATACCATACGCTACACGTTGCAATGCGCGAAATGCGCATTTGGCCGCCAAATGCTACCAAATGCTGCAAAAATGCTGGTAAATTTTTTCCTGACGTGGGTAGCCGGCTACTAGTAGGTTATATACGTATTTAAGGAGCTTAAGCTTAAGTTTGTTATAATTAGGTATAACTAGACGGTTCTAGTAGTATAGGAGGTTTCTATAAGCTTTATACTTACTTAGGGAAATCCTTTTTAAACGTCTAACGCCGTCCTATATTAGTTTAAGCGTCTTTTAGATAAACTTATTATTCGGATATTTATTAACTATAATTTAATTAATTAATTAATTAGTTGTTTTAAGGATGTATACTATAAGGTCTTTAGTAGGAGGATTAAATAGTTTAAGGCAAAGTAGGGTTTAATTATAGTAAGCATATACTTCTTCCTGTGCTAGTATATCTTATAAGCATTGGGTTAGGGTATTAGGCTTCTAGCCTTAAACACCTAGGTGGTATATAATAGAGAATTAGAAACGGGATAGGTATTCTAACCAGCGGGCCTAATAGTGGCTTAGCAGTTTTGTAGTTATAAAGTACTATAAGTTCTTATAGTTACTAAGAACCTTAATTAGAAATCTAGCGCCTTCTAACTTAGGTTGCTATTGTTTAAAGTATCTAATAATGGCCAGTAGTTCCTTGTCATAGATCTTGTAATTATATTTAGCTAGGCTCAGTCGTTTTAAGAAGTATGCTATAGGGTGCAATACTCCCTCCTTATTGTATTAAGATAGAATGCCTCCAGTAGCGTAGTTAGATGAGTTAGCTTTTATAACACTTATTTAGTCCGGGTTAAAGTGTTAGAGTATAGGTGTAGTAGTAAATATAACCTTTAGATACATAAAGGCTTTCTTACATTTCTTATTAAAGATAAAGGCTTTATCCTTTTAGGTTAGAGTGATAAGGAGTAAAGCTAGGGCAGAGAAGTTATTAATAAACTGTTAGTAGAAGTTAGCAAATCCTATAAAGGCCCTTACATCTTTAACGTTCTTTAGTTCTTACCAGTTTATAATTACTTTAATCTTCTTTAGGTCCATTTATATACCATCTATAGAAATAATAAGTCTGAGGTATAGGACTTCTGTTTTATAGAACTCGCATTTATCTATATCTAATTATAGGCTAGCTCCACGCAGGGCTTCTAGGATAAGGTTAACGTGTTTCTAATATTTAGCTAAGTTATTACTATATACCAAGATGTTGTTAATATAAGCAGTATAGAAGATATCCAGATAAGGGCGTAGGGTGTTATTTATAAAGTGCTAGAATAAACTTAGGGCGTTTATAAGGCCAAACGGCGTCACTAAGTACTTAAATAATCCATATTAGGTACGGAATGCGGTAAGCTATTTATCTCCTTTTATAATACAGAGGTGGTTAAATGCGTAGATAAGATTAAGTTTCGTATAGTAACAAGCTTTACTTAATCGGTTTAGTGTTTCTTAAATTAACGGGAGCGGGTATTGGTTCTTAATAGTAATAGCGTTAAGAGCTTAGTAGTTTATATAGAAGTGTAGACCGCTGCCAGGTTTCTTAATAAAGATTATAGGTGCAGCTATAGGTGAGGAGCTTGCTCTAATAAATCCTTTACTTAAGTGCTTGTCTAGGTACTTCTATAGCACCTAAAGTTTATTTTAGGACATTCTATATAGGGGTCTAAATCCAGGCTGCTTTCCTTCTTTGAATTTAATCTTATGGTTATACAGTTAGTGCTCTGCTAACTTATTAGCTTTCTTTTATAAGAATACATCTAGGTTTTTATAGTAACATACTAGTACTTTTATGGCGAGGTTAGTGTGCTTCTTTAGTACTAAGGCTTTCTCAATATTAGCCATTATAACAGCGTAGATTGTATATTTAGGTTTCCTAGTAAGTTGCGCTAGCGGGGTAGCTCCAATTATTTAGATGTTTAGGATATTAGGTAAGCTTTTATTATCTATAGTTTCTTATATAGTTCCTTATTTAATTTTAGGTTTAGTAGTAGGTATGGGGTTGGTATTAGATATAGAGTTGGTATTAGATATAGAGTTGGTATTAGATATAGAGTTGGTATTAGATTTAGAGTTGGTATTAGATTTAGGTTTAGGTTCTTTAAGTATCCTTTTTATAGTAAAATACCAGTTCTTTTAGTATACTTGTATAATATATTTAAGCCTTTACTTAGTCTGGGGCGGTACGGTGCTTAGGATTAATTCTTAGGGTTTAGCGGATATTCCGGATTCTTGGCGGATATTAGCGGATATTCTGGATCCTTAGCGGACGTCAGCGGATATCTTATCTTAGTAGAATCTAGTAGATTCCTTAGACGCGGGGCGGATATTAGTAGAAATCTTAGGCTTTGGTTTAGGTTTAGAGTAGTAAGTTATAGAGTATTCCTACTTATAATAAGAGGTAGTAAATAGAAGCTTAAGGTTATCCTAATTAATAACTACCTTGTATAGCTTTATCTAGGGTTATTTAAGGATTACTAGGTGGCCTAAGGTAGTAATAAAAAGCTTAATCCGTTCTTTATGGTTTAGGTATTAAAGTCTTAGGGCTACTATATAGGTAATACGCCCTAAGACGGTGCGTTTGCCATTAAATCTAAATATATTAATATGCCGGTCAAGGGGGGTTAGGGTAAAACTATTATTTTATACAAAGATCTTATTAATAAATCCTATACCGCTAGCTCCTATATTAATTAGGACTTAAGTGTTAGCCTATTAATCTTTCTACCAAAGATAGTAGTTAATAGTTATACTGTGGTTCTAAGAGTTAGAGTTTATAACATCTAATATATTTAATAAGATTCTATGGCAGAACCGTCCTGGAGAGTAACTTAGCTCCAGGACCTTCCTTTTAGAGGCGATTAGGGGGGGGTTCCTAAGGGTAATTATATACCGGAGCTTCGTCCTCGTGAGTAGTATTTACTAGATGTGGGGCTGGAACTAGATAAAGATTGGGAACGGTAACTAGAAGATTAGTGCGGTAAACAGCTACTAGTATTAGCTGTTCGTAAATCGTTTCAGGACGTAGGCATAGGGATAGAATAGTATTTTAAGATATAAGCCTTACTTCCGCATTTAAAGCAGAGGCTTAGTTTAATGCGTTATTCTTATTTAGAGGACCCTAGTGGGGCATACTCTAGGGTCCCAGAGTCAATGTCTATAGCGTTAGGGTGCTTATGCTAAGAAGATGACTTAACAGGGACTTATAGGGCTGTTATATTATACTAAGGAGCAGACTTTGGCGTTAGACGTAGTATATTATTATACCATTTGTTAATAACGTTTGCGTAGGCATTAAGGGCTCCTAGTAGGTCTATACCTATTAGGGAGGTTTTTAGTTTGGGGCTTAGGGATTTAATAAGGCTATTAATTAGTGCGGAGTTATTTTAGCCTATTTCCTTTACATAGCGGTTAAATTCGGAGAAGTATACTAGGAAACTTTTCTTTTCTTAAATTATATAGTTTATCTTTCTTTAAGCGGTAGCTTGGCGGTTTAGGTTACTGTATATAGCTTTAAGAAGTATAAGTAGGCTTTATACTAAGTTTGGCTAAAGAGGTTTAATAAGGTTAGCTGCGTCTTCTCCTAGTTAACTTAGGGCGTAGTAGAGTTGGTTGGCTTTAGTTAGGTAATAGTTAGCATTACTAGTTAGCTTATTCTTAAGCCAGCTTAGGAATAATTAGAGCTCTTATTGTTTACTAGTAAATATTAGAGGGTTTAGTAGTTTTTTAGATTGTTGTAGTGCAGTAAACGGATTTACGGGATAAATATCTATAGCTAGCTTAGGGTTCGCACCTAACGAGCCAGGTCTAGATTCGGTTATTTTTATCTCGTTTATAGGTGGCGTGTTAGTAGCCTCTTAGGCTAGTATTTAGTCTTAGGGCCCTAATACAAGTGTCTTAAGGGTGCGGACTTCTTCTTAAAGTGCTTTAATTAATTCTAGTGCCGTACTTCTTGTTCGGCTTATTGTTCGGCTATAGCGGCCTAGTTCTATACAAGGGCGTTTATAAAAGATTTCTATATATTTGCCAATTGTTCTTAGAGTACGGATATAATGTCAGCGGCTGTTATAGGGGCTTTAAGGTTGTTCTATATTTTGGATGGGGCGGGACGGGATAGGGCGGGGCGGAGTATAGGGGGGGTTTTTTTTTTAACGCAACGTAGTATTACGGAGTAAGTATAAGTAACAATAATATATAGCAAAGTAGATATTATTAAGCTATATATATAAACTGTGTGATAAAGTTAAGACGTTGCGTAAGGAAGGAAGGTAAAAAGGTACAAAAAGGGGTATATACTGTTTACTTGTTGCTAGGTTAACAAGTGCACAGGGCAGAAGTTACGGATATTTCGGATATTGCGGATATTGCAGATGTCTCGGATATTGCGGATATTGCGAGCGGACATCGTAAATATTGCGAATATCGCGGATATTGCAGTATCGTAATCGGTCTTTGGTTGCTAAGTCGGTGGAAACAGGTAGTCGTGTATAAGGTATTATAGGGTAGTCCTGTAATAGGTAAAGGGTTTACTAGTGTTTTAGAAGGATTATATAAGAAGCTAGTTCTCCTCTAAAGAAGAACTAGCAATTAGTCTCTAAATAGAAGAGGTTAGAAAGCATTTGTCCTTTAATATATAAAGCTTATTCTACCTTTAACTTACCTTTTACCTATCTATAACTCTTATTCTATACTATTAATTAGATAATTATATATTCTGGTCAGACTGGCCTTTTATACTTTTATTAATTTTAAAACCTTTATCTCTCTACTAGAATAAATATATAATAACGCTAGCCGTGAATATATAGCTGTTATTAAACTTAAAAACCTATAATAATAGAACTGAGACTTTACTAGCTTCTTTTTAGAAATTTTAGGTCTTATTAATAAGCTAGATTAGAATAAAGCCGCTAGAGTTACTACCCTTTAATAAGCTATTTTGGATAAAATTAGAGCCTAGTTAATAGGTAGGGAACTACTAAAAAACCTATCTAAATTTGCTATAATATATTAACATCGGGAAAATATTCGCAGGATAAGATTTAAGTAGACTTTAATTTTCGCGTTTCGCGTAATTAACATGCAATTTAACTAACTTAACACGCAATTAACCAACTTAATATATAATTAACCAACTTAATATATAATTAACTAACTTAACACGCAATTTAACTAACTTAATATATAATTAACTAACTTAATACGCAATTTAACTAACTTAACATATAATTAACTAACTTAATACGCAATTTAACTAACTTAACATATAATTAACTAACTTAACACGCAATTTAACTAACTTAACATGCAATTAACTAACTTAATATACAATTTAACTAACTTAATATACAATTAACTAACTTAACACGCAATTTAACTAACTTAATATGTAATTTAACAAACTTAACATATAATTAACTAACTTAACATGTCCGTCGCCTTCCCTTTGCTCCTCCGTCCGTCGTCGCAAGGGCGCCGCCGGTTGTATACCCCCTAAAGACACGTCACCACGACGCTAGCCACCACAACCAATAGTTCCACCACAACCAGTTTGCCATAGTAGACGACCTCTACAACCAGTCTGCCGTAGGGCAGACGACCTCCTCTATAACCAGTCTGCCGTAGGGTAGACGACCTCCTCTACAACTAGTCTGCCGTAGGGCAGACGACCTCCTCTATAACCAGTCTGCCGTAGGGTAGACGACCTCCTCTACAACTAGTCTGCCGTAGGGCAGACGACCTCCTCTATAACCAGTCTGCTGTAGGGTAGACGACCTCCTCTACAACCAGTCTGCTGTAGGGTAGACGACCTTCTCTACAACCAGTCTGCAGCAGGGCAGACGACCTCCTATAACAACCAGTCTGCCGCAGGGCAGACGACCTCCTCTACTACAACCAGTCTGCCGCAGGGCAGACGACCTCCTCTACTATAACCAGTCTGTCGCAGAGTAGACGACCTCCTCCTTAACTAGTCTACCGCAGGGTAGACGATCTCCTCCTTAACCAGTCTACTGTAGGGCAGACGATCTCCTCCTCAACCAGTCTGCCGTAGGGCAGATGACCCCCTCTATAACTAGTCTGCTGCAGAGCAGACGACCTCTACTACAACTAGTTTGCTGCAGGGCAGACGACCTCTATTACAACCAGTCCACGGCTGTCGCGCTACAGGCAGAGGACCGCAGGCGTACCGTAGGCGCACCGCAGGCGTACCGCAGACGATGTACTGCTAGGGTAGCTATAGTAGGGGATAGGGGAAGGGGGCTGGCCCGTGTTACCATTAGCACGTTAAATATAAGGTATATGGGCGAATTGGTATTTATACCCTATACAGACAACCTCGTGAAAATTTTCCTATGGGAGTAGGTTTACGTAACGAGGTTCGCCCTTATAAAATACCATTAGTAGGTTACTTTTGGGGAGAGTACCTACTAATTACTAATTCCCTACCCTTTTCTTTAGCAAGGAGGAGAGATAGGGTACAGAATAAACAGTCGTATAGGTAATTGGTAGCTACTTCCAAGCTAGTAAGCTATGTTGTTCCTTTTATTCTTATATGCAAAACTATAGAAAACAAAAATCTATCTTTTAGAGCGCTTTTTCTACTCTAACTTTTATAGTTGCAATAATACCCATCTAGAAGCCAGTTTTATTAAAATTCTAGGTATCCTTATCTAGAATCCTATACTATATTTTTATGTCTTAAACACGTTTAAACCAGCCCCGAATAAGCGTAGGATCTTTATATTTAGCCCATTAATAGTTATACTTGCGGTTATATTGTGATTTTAGACTATTATAGCGGCTAATAAAATTTCGCACCTAATTCTGGCCAATAGGGAGTAGGGTAGTTGATCTAGCGCGTTAAGCAATTAGGATACTAGCTATCTGCCTTATGGCCGGATTCCTAGGTAGTATACCGCATCAATCCATCGATAGAATCTACTGCTTAAGACTTTCTTCTTCTGCTGGTGTAAGGCGGCGATTTGGTGCAATAGAACCGCGTTGCGGTTTAATGCCGGCGACGCGTTGTATAGCGGTGCTTTGGGGCACATCATATATTGCCACAGCGGCTTAAAAGGATTTAATATGGCCCTGCTTATGGGCTTAAATAGCTAGATTAACTCTGCCCTGTGTATACAAGACTTCTTGCTGTTGTAGTGTTACCATTATGGTAGTAGTTGGAAACGCGTCGCGGTTTTGGTAGGGTGGTACCACAGGCTTGTTAGTACCACTCCACTCGCTTGTAGATTACGTTAAGCTCTTTGTCTATAGCTATACCTATAATTTTTATTAAGAAACCTAGTGGCGGTCTACGCTTTTATATAGACTACTAAGCTCTTAACGCTATTACTATTAAGAATTAGTACCCGCTCCCATTAATTTAAAAGACATTAAACTAATTAAGTAAGGCTCGCTACTACACAAAACTTAACTTTATTTACGCATTTAACCGCCTCTATATTATAAAAGGAGATAAATAGCTTACTGCATTCCGTACCAGATACAGATTATTTAAATACTTATTAACGCCGTTTGGCCTTATAAATACCCCAAGTTTATTCTAATACTTTATAAATAATACCCTATAACCTTACCTAGACGTTTTCTATACTGCTTATATTAATAACATCCTGGTATATAGTAATAACCTAGCTAAATATAAGAAACACATTAATCTTGTTCTAGAAGCCATATATAAAGCTAGCCTATAGTTAGATATAGATAAATACAAGTTCTATAAAACGGAAGTTCTATACCTTAGACTTATTATTTCTATAGACGGCATATAAATAGACCTAAAAAAGATTAAAGTAATTATAAACTGGTAAGAACCTAAGAACGTTAAGGATATAAGAGCTTTTATAGGATTTACTAACTTTTACTAATAGTTTATTAATAACTTCTCCGCCCTAGTTTTACCCCTTATAGCCCTAACCCAAAAGAATAAAGCCTTTATCTTTAATAAGGAATATAAAAAGGCCTTTACCTACCTAAAAGTTATATTTACTACTGTACCTATACTCTAACACTTTAATCCAAACTAAAAGAGTATTATAGAAACTAATTTATCTAACTATGTTACTAGAGGCATTCTATTCTAGTATAATAAGGAAGGAGTACTATACCCTATAGTATACTTCTTAAAATAACTAAGTCTAGCTAAGTATAACTATAAGATCTATAATAAGGAATTGTTAGCTATTATTAGATATTTTAAATAATAGCAATCTAAACTAAAAGGCGCTAGATTTCTAATTAAGGTCCTTAGCGACTATAAGAATCTATAGTACTTTACAACTATAAAATAGCTAAGTTATTATTAAGCCCACTAGTTAGAATATCTATCTTGTTTCTAATTCTTAATTATATACCGCCTAGGTGTTTAAGGTTAAAACCTTAATACCCTAACCTAATGTTTATAAGACATGCTAGTATAGGAAGAAGCGCGCACCTACCGCAATTAAATCCTACTTCGCCCTAAGCTATTTAACCCTCCTATTAAAGACGTTATAATATACATCTTTAAAATAACCGATTAATTAATTAAACAGATAATAGTTAATAAATACCTAAATAACAAGTTTATTTAAGAGATGCTTAAGTTAATCTAAAATAGCACCAGATGCTCTAAAAGGATTTCTCTAAGTAAATACAAAGCTTATAGAGACCGCTTATACTATAGGAACCACCTAGTTATACCTAATTACGATGAACTTAAGCTTAAGCTTCTTAAACATATATACGACCTACTAGTAGCCAGTTACCTAGGCCAAGGAAAAACCCCAGAATAACTCTAATAAGAATATTACTGGCTAAATATGTATAATATAATATAAAGGTATATCTCTAGCTACTATACCTGCCAATAAGCTAAAGCTTTATATAAGATATATAATGGCTTTCTAAAGTTACTACCCGTTCCAAACCAAAGATAGAAGGATATTTTAATTAACTTTATTATTGAGCTCCCTATAGGTAAAGGCTATATAAACATTATAGTAGTTATAAACTAACTATCTAAGATAAAACACTTAATCGCCTACCCTAATATATTAGCGCCTACTATTACCTAACTGTTTCTAGACTATATATAGAAACTCTACAGACTCCCTAAAACAATTATCTCTAATAAAGGTAGCCAGTTTATCTCTATGTTCTAGAAAGAACTAACTACCTAACTCTGTATTAAAGCGCTATTATCTATAGCATATTACCTAGAAATGGATAGTTAAATAAAATGTGTAAATATTATAATGGAACAGTATATTTGGATATATATGTTATATTTATAGGATAACTAGATAGACTGGCTTGCATTTACTAGGTTTACTATAAATAACCCCGTCTTAGAAACTATAAGGGTCTCCCTATTTTTGGCCAACTATAGCTAGCATCCGCGAATAGGTTTTAAACCCTTTAGTAATGTTCCTTGCCTAGCTTATTACGCCTTCTAAGTTATAAAAGCAAATAAATTTATAAAGAGGATAGAAGAACTATAGGAGTTCCTTACTAATAAAATAATATAGGCCCAATCTATTTATAAAGCCGCAGCAAATAAGAATTAAACCCTAGCACTGGCCTACTAAATTAGTAACTTTATTTGGCTAGAATATAAGAAATCTAAATATAAAACGACCTATTAAGAAACTTAATTAGAAGAACGCCGGCCCCTATAAGGTTAAAAAGGTTATCTTTTCTTATGCCTACTAACTAAAGCTCCCTAATACGGTTAAAATCCACCCTGTATTCTATATATTAGTCCTCTACCCTACTGCCCCTATATTAGATGCCCTGCCTAAATAGATCTAGGACCCTCCCCTACTAGTTAAAGTGGATGGTAAGGATAAGTACTTTATTAAAGGAGTTAATAATATTAAGTATAACCAACGGAAACGTAAATATATATACCTTATAAAATGGAGAGGCTTTACTAAGCCTATATGGGAACCCGTTAACTCTATAGGACTTATATATATAAGCTGCAGAAGACTTTTATAAACTCTACCTAGAACTACTACAGCCCTATCTTGTAGAAGCTCGAGTTTAAAAGGGGGGTACTATTATAGGACACCTCCGTAACACCTTATATATATCTACCTATTTCTACTAACGTAGCGAGAAGAGACTAACCGCGAAATGGCAATCTGCTGGTAATCTATAGTAATCTAACGGCAATCTGATGGCAATCTACTGCATTCTGCTATACTCTGCCAAGTCTACTAAATTCTAACAAGTTCTGCTAAGACCGCTCCTTAAATCCTATTCTGCTTTATATATATATTAACTAAGCAACTAAACTAATAATATATACCCTTTCTTCCCGTTTCCTTACCTTCTCTCCTTACACAACGTCTTGACTTCATTATATAGTTTATGTACGTAGCTTAATAATATCTACTTTGCTATATATTATCGTCGCTTATACTCACTCTATAATATTAAGGTGGTTAGCCTACAACCCTTTTAGGCAGCTAACTTTATAGGCTATAACCTTATTTTTGGATATCTTTAGCTTATAGAAGTAGATTTTAAGATACGCTTTAAAATAGGAGCCTTTAAATAGTAGAACAATAAAGAATTAGAAGGGCGTATTTTACTAATAAGCTTAAAATATATCTTAGAGGCCGTTCGGTTGCAAATCAGCTCTATATCATATTTGTTCAATCCGTGCGCCTTTTAATGTCGTCCGTTTTGTAATTAGTGGCGGCTACTACCGCGGCCCATTTGAATATGTAATTGAGTCGATCGTTCGGTAGCCTCTATATGAGGCTCCAGATTTGGCTTCGCACAATCCGTGATTGACGTCGGTGAGCGATTCGAGTGAGCCCCTCTCTGCCACCAGGCCTCTATCGCGACTCCCTACTTTGGTGTAGTAATGGAGCCTCCTCCTCAACCAACGCCCCCTCTGCAATTAACGCTTGCTACACCTTCGCTCACCTCCCATAGGAGCCGTAGCAGAGCTATAGCAACCCCCGCGACGCCCGCGACGCCCGTAGGGCACAAGAACGCGCGTATAAGATGGACAGGCGAGATGGAGGAGGCGATATTAGAAGGCCTTGTTGAGGCCATTAAGAAAGGATTTTGTGTAGATAGCTCTTATAAATCTAACGGCTAGAAGATTGCTCTTAATTGTACGCTTACTATTACCTAGTAGCCTATTACTCTTTAGCAAATTAAGAGCAAGCATAATAACCATAAGAAGGACTAGAAGCTGTGGAAGGAGCTCTACGGCCTCTCTAGCTGGGGGTAGGATAAAGATAAAGGCGTGCCTGTTGCTAGTAAGGAAGTTATGGAGGCCTACTTTAAAGCCAATCCTGCTACTAAAAAGTTTTGTAATACGCCACCTACCTTCCTAGATCTAATGTAGGAGCTATTTAACGGAGTCCTAGCGACAGGCGGTTATATAAGGTTAATTAATAAAGTAATTAAGAGCTCTATAGACCCCGAACTTCTCTCAGCAACGGCCTCGCAGGCGTTAGGTTTAGTAGATAAAGAAGATAAGGAGGAGGCTAAGGAGACTAAGGAGACTGAGGAGACTAAGGAGGAAGTAGATAAGGCCTCTAAGTTAGAGTTAGCTTAAAGCTCTATTAAAGGCAGTTAATTAAGCTTACCTTTAGCTGAGCGCCCTAGTCCTTCTAGATTTTCCTTAACGCTAAGTTAACCTTCTTTACTAGCTATGCGGAAGTGGGCTATTAAGTAAGCTACCAGAGCCACTAAATCTAGTGTAAAGCGCTAGTGAGGAAGACGGCGAGTTGCAGAGGCACTAGAGAAGACGGTAAAGAAGGTAATAAGAGAGATAAGGGCTATAAGAGAGTTAATTGCCCAGAAGTCTTCTTAAGAGAAGGCCTCCGCAGAGTTTATCTATAAGTTTAGTAACCTAGATCCTATAGAGCAGTTAGCTATTTTATAAGCTTTTAAGATGGAGTCTACTGCTAGATTATTTCTTATAATAGCTAGAGTTGTAGAGCTTTGGTAAAGCTTAATTAACAATATTTTGGCTAGCAGGAAGGAGGACGTGTAGGAAAGCAAGCTTTAGGTGAGATTTTGGGTAAGATCTGAGTTGCTCTTTAGAGCCGTTATATATGGGCAATTAGTGGGTAATATAATAAGGGAAACTATATAGATTTCTATTATAAATACACCTAAATCTACTGTATATTCTTAAGTAATCGGCCTGCTAATTGCCTGGCAGTAACTCTCCTATATAAGCTTCGCAATCTCATTGCGTCTTTAGTTTATAACTATATCACTTTCTGCCTCTGTGAGCTCTATATCTTCTTTATCTATAACCTTATCCTCTACCTTTAGATCGTTATCTAGATTATCTGGTTTATTTATATTAATAAAGTTATAAACTGCAGCTAAAGCGTACACTATATCCACCTGCGTACTTAAAGGGAGACTACGCCTACCGGCCTCAAAGTACCGGAAATGATGCTTGAAAACTCCTATAGTACGCTCTACCACATTCCTTAGTGCCGTGTGCTAAAGATTATAGAGCTCCTTCGCGTTCTGTGGCTGTATATTTGCCTGCAATTGCTTACAAAGATGATATTATACACCACGGTAGGGAGTTAGGGTTATAGGCGTATTAGAGTACCTGGCATCTGCAATATAGTATCTACTAAGTAAGGCTTTAAATCCTTTAACTCTTACTAAATTAAGGACTCTAGAGTTGTGAGTAGAGCTCTCCCAACCGGCTAAAATGTAGAGGAAGTTTATCTAAAAATTAATAACTATAAGAACGTTTTGTAATAATCCTCCCTTCTTTCTACACTATAGAGCTTGCCTCGTATACCTACTAGGTATAGAAATTGGTAGATAAGTACTGTTAAGAGCTCTAATACAATCGGCAAAGAAAGGATATTGTTTGGGGTTATTAGTAATCTCTTCTAGAGTAAAGTTCTTAGGAAGCCAAATAACTTCTTTATATAATTTTAGAAGGCCAGGAAGGACTTTATATATAGCTCTATAAGGCAGCAAATTAATACTAAAAGTTTAGCTGGCAGGTAAATACTTACTAGTAGATCGTTGTAGATAAGTATTAAGTTACCTTACTCAGTAATCTATATAACGAATTATTGCTGAATATTATTAGGAATATTAATAGCTTCTTAGCCGCTAATAGAAGCTTTATGTCCTTTAAGTCGCTGTATAGTTATAACTAATTAAGAAGCTTCCTAAACACCTTAGGCCTTATACAAGTTAGATTTACAAGTTGTTGCTTATAGCCGTAGAGCAACTAAGACGTCCACCTTGTTCCTTGCCATATATTAGTATACTAAGTACGGACGCCCCCCGGAAACAAGCTCATCGCGATTATAAAGGTTAAGATAATAACATTAGATAAGGCTTGCAAATGCGACAGCAGTATCGCGGTTAGGGTATGTGGAGTCGCCATATTACAAGAAGTCGTTACTTTGGCGCGTATATAAGAGCTCAGATTAATATGGAATATAGAACGGAGGCTTAAGGGCAGTATATTAAAATGGTGCCAAGAACCTCATTTTAACTACTATATACAGTATAGCTTGCAAATTTAACGCGCTTACCGATATGGAGGAGCTCCATATTCAAAAGTCATCAGATTTACCGAACAACAGCCTCATATTCAGATTTGAGCTCTATATCGGTTAAATATGGAGCCTCCATATTGGGTATGAAGTTGCAACCGAACGGCCTCTTAGAAAATATAGCTCTAGGAGAAATAGTATACGCTTTATACCTAAAGGAGTATTAGATTTAACCTCTATTTTATAGTAAGATAAATATAAAGCCTAGTATAGGCAATAACCCTTTTATAATAGATACTCTATAGGGAACTACTAAATAGGTTATAGAGATACTATGGGGAGGCGGTTATCTTAAAGATCTTATAAGATACTTCTACCGCTATAGGTTACTCTGGCTTAAGCAATATATAGAGAGTATACTATAGCACCTTAAACGCTGCGTTAAAGAATTCCCTACCCTTTACTAGCTACCGCATTAAACTGTTTAACGTATAGTGGCAACTATATATAAACAGCCACTATAGCGCGCGATATTGCCTATAAGTATTCTATGGGAGCTTTAGGACCTACCTAATAATAATATAGAAGATAAACGCGACCCTAATTTATTAAATATCCCAGTAGGCCTAAGGGAATTACTAAGGGTATTTTGAAGTAGGTAAGCTAAAGTCTTTTAGCGGAACTTAAAATATAATTATATAATTCATTTAAAAGAAGGTAAATAACTGCTAAATATTCCTATCTATAACCTCTTTTATAAAGAGCTTAAGATCCTATAGAAGTACTTTAATAGCTTACTAAAAAAAGGGATAGATGTAGCCTAATAAGTCGCTAGTAGGCGCGCCAATCCTCTTTATCTTAAAACTAAATAAAACTATAAGGTTATACGTAGACTATTGCGGTCTTAATAAGATTATAATTAAAAACTATTACCTACTATTACTGGTTAGTAAAATACTAAATTAACTATCTAGGGCCAAGATCTTTATTAATCTGGATTTATAAGACGCCTATTATAGGCTCTATATTAAAAAAGGGGATAAATAGAAGACCGCTTTTAAAACCCAATATGGCCATTTTAAGTATCTAATAATGCCTTTTGGGCTAGCTAATACGCCTATAATATTTTAATTATATATTTACAGAGCCTTAGGGGGACTAATTAACCGTATATATATTATCTATTTAGATAACATTCTAATCTACTTAGAAGATAAAAATTAGTATAAGCAATACGTCCGTAAAGTACTAGGATATTTAAATAATTACGGCCTTTACGCCAAGGCGTTAAAATATATCTTTAATACTAAGTAGGTTAAGTTTCTGGGTTATATTATAACGCCTATAGGCGTAGTTATAGATCTAGTATATATATAAATAATTTAGGAGTGGCTGGAGCCAGAAAGCTACTAGAATATTTAAGTGTTTTTAGGCTTTGCCAATTTCTATAGGCGCTTTATTTATAACTACTTAGACGTTACCTAATACCTATTTAACTATATTACTAAAGCTTTTTAAGACCTAGCTTAAGGAGTAAAACGCTTAAAGGCGGGAAGGAAGAAAATTAAGAAGGGACCAACTAAATGGTATAAACTATAGATATGGCCTAGAAAGGTCTAAGAAGCCTTTTAAAAACTACGCATAAAGTTTATAGAAGCTCTACTATTGCGGCACTTTAACCTAGATTAGCTACTAATAATAGTTACTAATATATTAAATTTTGTCCTTACTAGTATCCTACTATAACTTAATAGGCATCTAGACGCTACCTAACTCTACTAAAGACCGGTAGTATTCTATAATAGAAAATTCTAAGGACCTAAAGTTAGGTATTATACCTATAATAAGGAACTACTAGCTATAGTTAACTGCTTTAAATAGTGGCAACACTACTTTAAGTACGCGAGCTATACTACTTATATACTCTTAGATTATAATAATATATATTACTTTATAACTATAAAGGAGCTTATACCTTAATAAGCTAAATAGGTAAAGGAGCTTGCGCGATTTAACTTTAAAATTAAATATAAGCTAGGGGAAAATACCCCTACTAATAGACTATTATAACGGCTAGACTATGCTAAAGGCTTTAAAACGGGAGAAGGAAAACAGATAATAGATATCTTACTCCTTATATTATAGAACAAGCTTTAGGTGTAGAATACTTACATCGGGAAAATATTCGCAGGCTGGGTTTTAAGTCGACTTTATTAAGCGCGTTTCGCGTAATTGATATGCAATTAACCAACTTAACACATTTAAAAGTTAAATAACACGCAGTTGACCAACTTAACAACTTTTAAAGCTAACTCTATATTTCTTAACATGCAATCGGCTAACTTGGCAACTTTTAAAGCTATCTTTATATTTTTTAACCTATAATTAAGGTAAAGTTATATGCTAATTACGTAAATAAATTTTTACTATTTTCTTAACCTGTAGTATACTAGCTTATAATATATATTAGGATTAAAACAATTTTATATAATCTTATATAGTCTTATATAGTCTTATTACTCAAAGGCTCTGCATAAGGCTCTACACGAAGCTCTGCGCGAAGCTCTGCATGAGGCTCTGCATGAAGCTCTGCACGAAGCTCTACACGAAGCTCTACGTACAGAGGCTCTGCACGAGGCTCCTTACATCCTCCCTAACTTAGGAGGCACTGGAACGGCAGCTAGCAGAGGACCGTCGCTAGAACTAGACGACCGTCGCCAGAACTAGACGACTGTTGCCAGAACTAGATAACCGTCCTAGAGCCAGACAACCATTACTAGAACTAGACGACGATTTTTTAAACAACCAGTTAGCGAATACCATGAACGATTTAATTGATTAATTAAATTTAATATTGGCCTATTACCAAATCGAATTAAGGCCTCCTAAGGAGGCACCTTAGATGACTACCGTTTGAATATATAGCTAGCGAACGGCCATAGAGAACGATCTAAATCAATTAGAGTCTTTAATTGGGCCGACCCCTCCCCCAAATTGAATTAGATACTAATATACGCAGGTAGGTAGGCAGGCAGGCAGGCAGGTAGGTAGGTAGGTGGGTAGGTAGGCAGACAAGTAGGTAGGCAGATAGGTTAGTAGGTAGGCAGGTAAGAGAGGACCGTCGCCAGAACTAGACGACCGTTGCCAGAACCAGACGACCGTCGCCAGAACTAGACGACCGTCGCCAGAACCAGACGACTGTCGCTAGAACTAGACAACCATTGCCAGAACCAGACGACCGTTACCAGAACCAGACAACCGTCGCTAGAACCAGACGACTGTTGCTAGAACCAGATGACCGTCGCCAGAACTAGACGACCGTCGCCAGAACTAGACGACCGTCGCCAGAACTAGACGACTGTTACCAGAACTAGATGACCGTCGCTAGAACCAGACAACCGTCGCTAGAACTAGACAACTGTCGCCAGAACCAGACGACCGTTACCAGAACCAGACGACCGTCGCTAGAACCAAATGACCGTCGCTGGAACCAGACGACCGTTACTAAAACCAGACGACCGTTGCCAGAGCCAGACGACAACGACTAGCCAGCGAACACTATAAACGATTTAATCGATCGATTGAATTAAGGTAGTATAGACAGGTAGGCACAAACAGGGAGATGCTGACGGGTAGGTAGATGCAGACAGGTAGGCAGATGCAGATAGGTAGGCAGATGCAGACGGGTAGGCAGATGTAGATAGGTAAGCAGATGCAGACAGGCAAGCAGATGCAGACAGGTAGACAGATGCTAACAGGTAGGCAGATATAGATAGGTAGGCAGATGCTAACGGGTAGGCAGATATAGATAGGTAGGCAGATGCAAATAGGTAGGCGATATAGGCAGGTAGTAGATAGGCAGGTACTGTAGGTAAGTTAATAGGTAGATAGGTAGAAGAGAACCATCGCTATATTATATTAAATTATCTAAAATATTATTATTTATTTTGCTAGCCTTATAAATAGCTTTAAAGTAGCTTTTATTTATTTAAAATATGCTATTAGTATAAAAGAGGTAAATAGCTTTAAATATAATTGTGGTTGCCAAATGCGTAGGTTATGCACAGGCTGCGCGCAGTTTGTGTGTTAAATAAACTCGACATAGGCTGGTTTGTTGAGTTAGTTAATGCCCTTAATAGCCCGCCAACGACGCCAACTTCTAGCAGCTAAGGTTATTTACAAGGGATAATATTTTCCTGATGTACCTATAGCTCTATATACTAAGTCTTAGGTGGTATAAACCCTATTAGTTTTTACTAATATTCTGGCTAGTACCTAGTCCGTAGCTAATAAAGGTCTAAATATACCTAGATAGAACGTCCCTAATATAAGTTAAGAACCTAGTAATATACTACTAATTACTAAACTATCTCCTTAAACTAATAGCGAAGCTAAAGAGTAATTAGAACTTAGAGCCCTGTAATAACTAAAGGACTTTAACCTTATAGTGACCTTCCTAATATACGCGTACTAAAGAGTTATAAGATCTATAGTACTATCTAGTTATATACTTAGAGCAGTATAAAATAAAATAGCTTTTACCTAGAAACTATTTAAAAGGTTAACGGATTTTATCTATAAGGTGTAATAAAGAGATGCCTTCTATGCCATCTTTAATATAAAAGTAGACTAGAAACGTGATAGAAAGAAAGCTATAAGATACTAAAATTAGAAACTAAACCTAATAGGCCTACTATATAGAAATGGTAAGGTTTAGGTCCTATAAGAAGTAAATTTATAACAGAAAATTCTTATAAAGAATTACAATAATCCTCTAGATGGCTACTATAGTTAGGTTAAAATAGTGGAATTACTTTAATAAAAATACTATTGGCTAAAGCTTAAGTAGGAAGTAAAGGAGAACATTAACTACTATAAGAAGTGTTAAGTATATAAAATCCAAAGGCATAAGCCATGGGGTTTACTTAAATTAGTTCCTTCTACTAGCGAACTATAGCAATATTATACTATAGATTTTATTACAGACCTTCTGCTATTTAAGGATAAGTAAGAATAAATATACAATTTAGTTCTAGTACTTATTAATAGGGTTTTAAAGTACGTCTAATACCTTTCCGTTAATAAGATAATTAATATATAAGCACTTGTAAACCTAATTAAGGAAAAATGCTTTCTTAAAGTAGATTAACCATACTTTATTATTACTAATAGGGGCAGCGTCTTTATAAGCTAGTACTAGTTAGATCTATACTTTTATTTAAAGATAGACCACCGCTATAATATGGCTTTTTATTTATAGATAGATAGGTAAATAGAATGCTAGAACTAGAAACTAGAGTCTTATCTACGAATATATTTAAACTATTAGTAAAATAATTAGTATAAGCTTCTTCTGTATATAGAATACGCTTATAACTTAAAGTAATATTTGTTATATTAGTTTGTACTAATCCAGATTACCTATAGCGTTTAATTATCTGGATTTAATAATATACCCAATAATTACTAGCTAAGACCGTATAATTAATTATGGGATCCTACTAGGAAGTCTAAAAATATCTACTAGAGAGTATAAAGGTACCTTAAGAAATGGGAGGAGTAATGGAAGTATATAAAGTAGAGCCTATAAGATACTTAAAGCAGTAGAGACTTTAGTATCACCATAAATACTAAGATAAGCACTTCGGCGTAGGCGATAAGATTCTATTATATTTAATAAATATTAAGACCCGTTAACTATTAAAGAAGCTTAATATAAGATACCTAGATCCTTTCTAAATTAAGGAATAAATTAATAAGTTGGCCTACTATCTCTAGCTACCCCTATCTATGGCCTATATATATTTAGTATTTTATATAAATCTACTAGAGCTATAGTATAGACAACCGCCAAAAAAGAACTTCCATTTAGGCCTAATTAAACACCCTAAAGTAGTAGGCGAGCGGTATAAGGTTAAAGCTATACTATACTATAAATCTATTAAGAACAAGCTTTAATATAAAGTTAAATAGCTAGGCTAGCCTACTAAGGACTCTATAGAAACCAGAGGATTACCTTAATTATTATAAAGATATTCTAAAAGAATATTAGGATTAAGGTCTACAATCTATAAATCGCAGAAAGCGCTCTAATACTATAGCATTATAGCAACCTATAAAGAAAGCTTGTAGTAGGCCGCAAGAGGCCCCAAAGAGTAAGAAATAGGTTAAATTAGATATAGAACGGATAAGCTCCAGAAACTATAAGAATTAATTAGGGCTATAGCCTAAGGCAGAATAGGTCTTTAGCCTTTTTATATATATAGTATAGAATTAATAGGGTATTTTGCTAGAATTATATTCCTATACCTTCTTAAATACTTTATAAAGCCTTTCTAAGAACTAATTAGGATCCTTAAGTGCTACTATATATAAGAACTAATCCTAAATTCTATAAGTCCAAACTATAAATACCTAATCTGAAAAGCCACTATATCTTATCCTTAGGTAACGTAATCGATCAGCCTACGGCCCACTCTAAAAACTCACCAAAAACCCCAAAAATCGTTCTTTAATATCTTAACAATAACTTAACAATAAATTACAAAAATTTATAATTAGACTTTTATACTTATTTTAAGACCTATATTAAAGTTTTAAAGTAATTAGTTAAGCCCTTTTTAATATATTAAGATTTATTAAGATTTAGCTATTAAATTTAAGCTTAATTATAATATCATAAAAACTACTTATTAAATTATTTTAAAACTTTAATAAAAGTCTTAAAATGGGTATAAGAGTCTAATTATAAAATTTATAATATATTATTAAGCTGTTGTTAAGATATTAAAGAACGATTTTTGGTAAGTTTTTATAGTGGGCCATAGGCTAATACAGGCCGCAGGCTAATTAATTACGTTATAGGATTAGTATCTATTGGCCTACTAAGTAATGGCTAATGGGAATAAGATCTAGAACTTGTTAGCGACTTAGTTAATCAAGGTATAAGCATAGCAAGAAGGATGCATTCAAGCCTATATAATTAGATTGTCTATAAATAAGAACCTAAAGCTAGAGAAAGGAAAGGAGAAGAATAGTAGTGCCGCTTAAGGTTTTATGCGGCCCTTAAGTTATATAACTGCAACTATCTAAAACTGTTAGTAACTGTCTACAACTGTCTATAACTATTTACCACAATCCACCATTTTCTACTAGCGCTATAATATTACCCCCCTCCCTCTAAAAAAAAGCCTGCCCTTAGGCTTTATATATCCGTATTATATCCATAGGGTATTTTTATCTTTATGCTTAATAGGCAGCTTATTGTCTTTATTATACTAGCACTCTATTTACTTATTAAGGTACTTTAAAGGTTTAGGCTTATTAGGGTATTAGTTATAAAACTCTTTAAGCTTATAGGGACTACCTATAAAGTTCCATATAGGGTACTAAGTGGGATTTAGGTTATATCCTTTCTAATTAATATAATTCTTTAGCATTCCCCTTATAAGTTTATAGGCTAGTATTTCTTTAATTTTCTATTTATTATTGCCATTAACTTAAATTGGTAGGGGCGGTTAATTCTTTTATCTAGGTAATAAGTTATTTATAGCTTTTTATAGCTTATCTGGTAAGAACTTAGGGTAGACCTTAATTAAATCTAGGAGCTTTACTTTATATAAGTTGCCTTTTTTTTAAGGACCTCATATAGTCCTACTATCTAATAGTTTAGCTTATAGCTAGGCCATTCTATCTTCTAGTTCTTTATTATAACCTAGACCTTATTACCTATAGTAAAGTTAGGCTTACGCCTATGCTTATTTACCTACTATTTTATTAATTTTTAAGCCTTTTTTAGGTTTGTACGAGCTACTTTATAGATTTCTTTTAAGCGTTTTATGTAATGTCGTGCTTCCTTATAAGATAGTTTTTTATATACGGTCTATGGCCCTTTTAGTCTTTCCCAGTTAAAGCTTATATAGGGTAAATACTCTATTTCCAGCTAGATAGGTATAAATCCTATAGAGTTATAGGGTAGGATAGCCTAGGCGTAGTTTATTAAAGGTAGCAATTTAGCTTAATTATTCTAAAAGTAATTAATAAAGGGTTAAAGTCTCTGGTCTAAATACTAGTTTATAATCTCTATCTAGCTATCTATTTAGGAGTAGTATACTATAGAAAGCTTTAGCTTAATGCCTAGAATCTAGGTAAACTTATTTTAGAAAGCCAATATAAACTATGGCCTATAATTAGATATAATAGTATCTAGTAGTCTATAAATTTAGTAGATATAGTAAATATATAGTTAGGCCGCCTCCTTACTAGTATTAATATTTTTATAATAAGGGATTAAGAACAGGCGCTTACTAAAGCGGCTAACTATAACTATAGCTATATTATATCCATTACAGTCTATAGGTAGCTTATAGAAATCTATAAAAATATACTATTAGGGGCGCTTAGGTATTAGGAGTAGTTTTAATAATCCTAGGGTTTTATCTTATAGAATTATGGACCTATAGTAGTTGTTATAGTTTTATACATAGCGATTAATATCTATAACTATTTTAGGCCAGTAGTAATGGTTACTAATAATCTTATAAGTTTTATTTTTTCCTAGGTAGGCCGTAGAGACTTAAGTATATACTTTAGTAATAATCTAAGTTTATAAGTTCTATTCCTCTACTACTACTAGCTATTTACGTTACTTAAGAAGTCTATTTTTAAGGAACTATAGGCTTATAGCGTCCTTTATCTTTTTATAGTATTCCTATAGAGAAGGGGCTGTATAGTTTACCTATAGTAGTTTATTAATAAGGTTAAGTTCTATAGAGTTAATAGGATATATCTTAGCGTCTAAAGAGTCCGTATTTAGCTCCGCCTATATTTAGGGGTTAAGGTGCTTTAGTTGTAATAATATCTAGGTTTATAATAAGATCTTTACAGCTATTTAGTTATTTAGGTCCTATCTACGCCTTATAAGAGTGTTTATATAATTTATAGCGCCTAGCTAGTATATAATTAGGAAGTTAAACTAGGATAGGATATTTGTTTAGCGTGCCTACTAGGCTATAAGGGCCTTTATTATTATAAAATATTCTAAGGCCTTATAATTAGAGACTACCTAAATAGGCTTAAGGGTCCCTTCTAGCTATATACGCTAATACTAAAAGCTAGAGATAATAGTACTAGCTATAACACTATTTAAGGCATTGGTCTCTAGCATTAAGGGCTATTTTAGGTTAAAGTGGGCAAGTAAGGGAGTAGAGGCTAGTTATTTCTTAAGCTCGTTAAAGGCCTGCCTATATATGGTATTAAAGTAAAAGGGCTAGTTCTTATAGGTAAGTAGGCTTAAGGGCTAGGTAATTCTATTATAGTTCTTAATAAAGCGTTAGTAGAAGTTATAGAACCCTAAAAATAACTATACTCCCTTTACAGTCCTTAGGGGTACCTATTAGTTAATTATAGCCTTTTTTTTTTGGTCTGCCTTAATTTTATCTATACTAATAATAAACCCTAGGTACTTTATACGCTTAACACTAAATTTTAATTTCTTAATATTAGCCTAGAGGCTAGCCTTACGGAGCTATTATAGGACTTTATAGACACGCTCCTTATATTCTAACTTATTCTTAAAGTAGATTATAATGTTATTTAGGTAGGCCGTATAGAAGTTGTTAAGGTAGTTAAAAAGTATATCGTTTATATATTACTAGTATACAGCCAGTCCATTAGTTAGTCTAAAAGGAAGTACTTTATATTTATATATTCCGTAATAGGTCTAAAATATAATAAGATCTTTTAATTTAGGGTTTATTCTAATCTGGTAAAAGGCCTAATAGATATTAAGCTTAATAAAGATATTAGCTCTACTTATTTAGGTTAAAGTCTTATTTAATAAGGGTAGTAGGTAGCAGTCCTTACGGGTTATATTATTAAGTTTGTAGTAGTCTATATAGAAATAAAGTCCTCTATTTAGCTTTTTAGTAAAGAAAATAGGCAAGTTAAAAGGGGCTTAACTAGGCTTAATAAAGCCCTTATTTAGGTTATTAATAAAATACTGCTTTATAGCCTATAGCTTAGTAGTAGACTACTAATAAAGGGGGCTATAGCTAAGTATGTTTTCCTTATCTAGCTTAATCTTAATCTTATGGTTGTATAGTTAGTAAGGTGAAAGTATATTAGACACTGCCTTAAAGAATACGTCTTTAAATTTTTAGTGTTAATAGGGTAGTTTCTGTTCTACTAGCTCCTTATCTATAAGCTTACTTTCCTATTTACTAAGCTCGCTTTCCTTTTCCTTAATTATTTAATTAATTTTATATAAGTTAGTGGTAAAGGTAATAGTATCAGGTTAAACCAAGTTCTGGTAGAATCCTATAGCGCTAATATGCCAGATATTAACTGGGGGAAGGTTCATAAGTTTCTTTATAGACTTTTATTAGGCTATATTTTGCGGTATAAGGTTTATAATCTTCCTTAGCTTATATTCTATTTTCTATAAGTTATTCTTCTAGTCTATATGTTTAGTATAGCATCTAATACTTCTTGCTATTCTTTATAGCTATATAGGGCCTAAGTTCCCTATAGGGAGCTCCACTAGCTTTTTATTAACTTTTTTAATCTTTAGTGCGGTTAGTATAATATAGGTAGTCTAGGGGCGGTATAGTATATAGATTTGTTATAGGTTAAGCTGTACGTCCTTTTTAAAAGCCTAGTCCCTATATATAGCATTAGCCTAATAAATAGTGTTTATCTATGGCTGAATAAGGTTCTTTATTATAATACTGATTTTTTTTATAAAGGAAGGTGTTAGAGGTATAGTTTTAGGCCAAATAAGCTGTCTATTCTATATATTAAGCTATAAGCCTAAATAGGCTAGCTATTTTCTTCTTAAGATTATATTATAGTTTTTAAGGTCCGTAATAAGGAAGGGGATATTATACTACCTTTATCTGTTAATATGAAGATAGATCTATATGATAGTTATAATAGGTAGTCCTACTTATCTATTATACCTATAAATATAAATTAGCTTAGGCAGTTCTTCTAAAGGCGCATTAAAAAAGTTAGCCAGTTTTATAGCGCACTTTATATTAATTAAAGTAAAGGTATTTACTCTTAAGTTAGCTAAAGCAGAGGTTAAAACTTAATATTTATTACGGAATAAAGTATAAGGGATAATGCAGCTTCTTCCACTAATTAGCCAACCTAGATTAATATATAATATAGTAATCCCTTTTAACCCTAAAGAGGAATCTTTCTCTGGGGTTCCTCTTTTTCTAGCTCTATACTATCCTCCTAAATTAATAGGACCTTATTTATCTTTACCGCTATTAGGCAGTCCCTTATAAAGCAGTTTTTTAGCTCTATAAAAAGCAAGCTCCTTAATTATTAAGGGCTTACCTATAGGGACTGCTATATATAGACCGAGTCTATACTAGGCCTATAGTAGAACTAGCTATATAACTAGCTGCTAGATTAACGGCGGGCTAAACAGTTGGTACTATAGGAGTTACGGCCTATACTAGGGCACTATTAGCTGTTCTTATATTGCTTATAGTCTAGTTTAAAGGGTTCCCAGCTTTATACCGCTTAGTATATACCTTAATTTAATAGAGGCCTTAATTAATAGCTAAGCACTAGTCTATTAGTTCCTTTAGCGTCTATATAGTAGTAAAAACTGGCAGTATAGCTTGCTATAGGTCTAAGGTAAGCTTATTAAACAGGTCTAGTAGCAGATCTTTCTAAGGGATTTAGGCCTAGCCAGCTAGGTGTAAAAAATGGGTCTAAAAGGCTAAAAGGTCTCTATTGTTTTTATATTTAGGCCTTTATAGTTAAGGTGGGCGTTCTATACCTTAAAGGGGTCCTTATAAATAGAAGATAAGTAGTTAATTATTTTTTCTTTAGAGATAAAGGGGTCTGCTAAGTCCTTAGCGTATTATAGGCATAGGTATATCTAGGCGTCCCCGCTAATATAGCTAAAGATATAGGCTATTCTGGCTTAAGGGATAGGAAAGTGGTCTATATTAACTTTAAGCTTATTTGTAACGGAACCTTGTAGCAGTAACTACAGTGGGTCCTATTATTAGGCTAGGTATATAGGTAAGAACAATTTAACAACGTAATAATAACTAGTGGAGTAGTTGCCTAATAGATTAACTCTAATTATATTCTAAGATTTACTACAAGGAGAGAACTATCTATAGTAGGGACTAAGGTCCTTTAAATACACAACCATACTCCTAAGAAATCCTCTCTTATATATAAGTGTTACGGAGTGAGTATAAGTGGTAATAATATATAGCGAAGTAGATATTATTAAGCTATATACATAAACTGTGTAATAAAGTCAAGACGTTACGTAAGGAGAGAAGGTAAGGAAATGGGAAGAAAGGGTATATATCGCTAGTTTGGTTGCTTGGTCGACACGTATACGGAGCAGAATAGGATTCGAGTAGCGGTCCTAGCAGAACTTAGCAGGATTTGGTGGACTTGGCAGAATATAGCAGAATGCGGCAGATTGCCGTTAGATTGCCGTAGATTACCGTTAGATTGCCATCTTATAGTCAGTCTCTTCTTGCTACGTAGGTGGAAACAGGTGGACGTGTGTAAGGTATTACGGAGGAGTCCCATAATAGTACCCCCCCTTTAAACTCAAGCTTCTGCGAGATGGGGCTGAGGTAGTTCTGGATAGAGTTTATAAAAGTCTTCTACAGCTTGTGTAAGTCCTACAAAGTTAACAGGTTCCCATAAGGGCTTAGTAAAGCCTCTTTATTTTATAAGATATATATATTTGCGTTTCCGTTTATTATACTTAATATCATCAACTCTTTTAACAAGGTATTTATCCTTACCATCTACTTTAACTAGTGGGGGAGGGTCTTGGATCTGTCTAGGTAGGGCGTCTAATATAGGGGCGGCAGGGCGGAGGACTGACGTATAGAATATAGGGTGGATTTTAACTGTATTAGGGAGCTTTAGTTGGTAGGTATAAGGAGAGACAACTTTTTTAACCTTATAAGGGCCGGCGTTCTTCCAGTTAAGTTTCTTAGTAGGTCATTTCGTGTTTAGATTTCTTATATCTAGCTAGATAAAGTCACTAATTTAGTAAGCTAGTGCTAGGGTTTGGTTCTTATTTACTGCGGCTTTATAGACAAACTAGGCCCATGTTATTTCATTAGTAAGGAACTCTTATAGTTCTTCTATCTTCTTTACGAATTCGTTTGCTTCTGCAACTTATAAGGCCTAATAAGCTAGGCGAGGAATATTACTAAAGGGTTTAAAACCCATTTGTGGGTGCTAGCCGTAATTAGCTAGGAATAGGGAGACCTTTATAGTTTCTAAAATAGAGTTATTTATAGTAAACTCAGTAAATGTAAGCTAGTCTATCCAGTCGTCCTATAAATACGACATGTATATCCGAATATACTATTCCATTATAGCATTTGCACGTTCCGTTTGACCGTCCGTTTCTGGGTAATATGCCGTAGACAACAACGCTTTAATGCGGAGTTAGGTAGTTAGTTCTTCCTAGAACGCTAAGACGAACTAGCAGCCTCCATTAGAGATAATCATTTTAGGAAGTCTGTAGAGTTTCCATATATAATCTAGGAACAGTTAGGCAACGGCAGGTGTTAATATATTAAGGTAGGCAATTAAGTGTCTTATTTTGGATAGTTGGTCTATAACTACCATAATATTCGCACAGCCTTTACTTATAGGGAGATCAACAATGAAGTTAATTAAGATGTCCTTTTATCTTCGGTCCGGAATAGGCAGTGGCTTTAGAAAGCCATTGTACTTCTTATATAAGGCTTTAGCTCGTTAGCAGGTATGACAGCTAGAGATATATCTTTGTGTTATATCATGTATATTTAGCCAGTAGTACTCCTATTAAAGCAGCTCTAGGGTTTTTCCTTAGCCTAGGTAGCCGGCTACTAGTAGATCATATACGTATTTAAGGAGCTTAAGCTTAAGTTTGTTGTAGTTAGGTATAACTAGGCGGTTCTAGTAGTATAAGCGTTCTCCGCGAGCTTTACATTTACTTAGAGAGATCTTTTTAGAGCGTCTAACGCTATCTTAAATTAACTTAAGTGTCTCTTAGATAAACTCGTTATTTAGGTATTTATTAACTATAATCTGCTTAATTAATCGATCAGTTATTTTAAGGACGTGTACTATAAGGTCTTTAGCTAGGGGATTAAATAATTTAGGGCAAAGCAGCGTTTAATTGCGGTAGGCGCGCGCTTCTTCCTATACTGTTATGTCTTATAAACGTCGAGTTAGGGCATTAGGTTTTTAACCTTAAACGCTTAGGCGGTATATAATTAAAAATTAAAAACAAGATAGATATTCTAACTAGCGGGCTTAATAATAACTTAGCTGTTTCGTGGTTATAAAGTACTGTAGATTTTTATAGTCGCTAAGAACCTTAATTGGAAATCCAGCGCCTTCTAGTTTAGGTTACTATTATTTAAAACATCTAATAATAGCTAATAATTCCTTATTGTAGATCTCGTAGTTATATTTAGCTAAACTTAATTGTTTTAAGAAGTATACTACTGGATATAGTACTCCTTCCTTATTATACTAAGACAGAATGCCTCTAGTGACGTAGTTAGATAAATTAGCTTCTATAACACTCTTTCGGTTTAGGTTAAAGTGTTAGAGTATAGGTGCGGTAGTAAATATAACTTTTAGATAGGTAAAGGCCTTCTTATATTCCTTATTAAAGATAAAGGCTTTATCCTTTTATATTAGAGCTATAAGAGGTAAAACTAGGGCGGAGAAGTTATTAATAAACCGTTAGTAGAAATTAGTAAATCCTATAAAGGCTCTTATATCTTTAATGTTCTTAGGTTCTTACTAGTTTACAATTACTTTAATCTTCTTTAGGTCTATTTATATGCCGTCTATAGAGATAATAAGTCCAAGGTATAGAACTTCCGTTTTATAGAACTTGTATTTATTTATATCTAATTATAGTCTAGCTCCACGTAGGGCTTCTAGGACAAGGTTAACGTGTTTCTTATATTTAGCTAGGTTATTGCTATATACCAGGATGTCGTTAATATAAGCAGTATAGAAAACGTCCAGGTAAGGTCATAAGGTATTATTTATAAAGTATTAGAATAAACTTAGGGCATTTGCGAGGCTGAACGGCGTTACTAAGTATTTAAACAGTCTATATTTAATACGGAATGCGGTAAGCTATTTATCTCCTTTTACAATACGGAGGCGGTTAAATACGTGGATAAGGTCAAGTTTTATATAGTAGCAAGCCTTACTTAATCAGTTTAGTGTCTTTTGAATTAACGGGAGCGGGTACCAATTCTTAATAGTAATAGCGTTAAGAGCTTAGTAGTCTATATAAAAGCGTAGACCGCCGCCAGGTTTCTTAATAAAGATTATAGGTATAGCTATAGGCAAAGAGCTTACTCTAATAAATTCTTTACTTAGGTGTTCGTCCAAGTACTTCCGTAGCACTTAGAGTTCGTTTTAGGACATTCTATATAAGGGTCTAAATCCTAGCTGTTTTCCTTCTTTAAGTACAATCTTATGGTCGTATAGTTAGTGTTCTGCTAGTTTATCAGCTTCCTTTCGTGAAAATACTTCTAGGTTATTATAGTGGCATACTAGTACTTTTGTGGCAGGGTTAGTGTGTTTCTTTAGTGCTAAGGCCTTTTTAATATCGGCTATTATAACAGCAAAGATCGTATATTTAGGTTTCTTAGTAAGTTGTGCTAATAGGGTAGCTCCAATTATATAGATATCTAAGGTGTTAAGTAAACTTGGATCATCCTTAGTTTCTTATATAGTTTCTTATTTAGGTTTAAGTTCAGTGTTAGGTACAGAGTTGGTGTTAGATTTAGGTTTAGGTTCTTTAAATATCCTTTTTATAGTAGAGTACCAGTTCTTTTAGTACTTTTATATATTAAGCTTAAGCTTCTACTTAGTTTGGGGTGTAGCAGTTAGAGTTAGTTTATATAGTTATATATTATTTCCGGGTTCTTAGTAGACGTTGGTAGAAATCTTAGACTAGTGGATCTTAGTAGATTTTCTAGATTTTAGTTTAGGGTCTAAGCAGCGGGTTATAAGACACTTCTGCTTATAATAGGAGGCGGTAAATAGAAGCTTAAGGTTGTCCTAATTAATGGTTACCTTATATAGCTTCATCTAGGGTTGTCTAAGGATTACTAAGTGACCTAGGGTGGTAACAAAAAGCCTAATTAGTTCTTTATGGTTCAGGTATTAAAGTCTTAGGAATACTACATAGGTAATATAGCCTAAGACAGTACGTTTGCCATTAAATCCAAATATATCAATATGCCGGTTAAGGGGGGTTAGAGTAAAACCATTATTTTATATAAAGATCTTATTAATAAATCCTATACCGCTGGCTCCTATATTAATTAGGACTCGAGCATTAACCTATTAATCGTTCTGCCAAAGACAATAGTTAACAGTTATACTATAATCCTAAGAGTTAGAGTTCGTGATATCCAAAGCATTTAACAAGATCCTAAGGCAGCGCCGTCCCGGAGAGTGACTTAGCTCCAGGACCTTTCTTTTAGAGGCAATCGGGGTGGAGTTCTTATAGTATATTAGTTATAGCTTTATCCTTATAAGTGGTGCTTATTAAATACGGGGCTGGAACCAGGTGGAGATTAGGGATAGTAACTAGAGGATTAATACAGTAAACAGCTGCTAGTATTAGCTATTCGTAATTCGCATTAGGGCAGGGGGATAGAGCAATAGTTAGAGAGGTAGGAGCTACTTCTATACTTAAAACAGAGGCCTAGCTTAGTGCGTTATTCTCATTTAAAGGACCCTAGTAGGGCGTATCCTAGGGTTTTAGTGTCAATATCCATAGCGTTAGGGTGCTTAGGCTAAGATAATAGCTTAGTAGACGTTTATAGGGTTATTATATTATATTAAGGAGCGGACTTCGGTGTTAGACGTAGTATATCATTATACCGTTTATTAATAACATTTACGTAGGCGTTAAGGGCTCCCAGTAGGTCTATACCTATTAGGGAGGTTTTCAGTTCAGGACTTAGGGATTTAATAAGGCTGTTAATTAGTACGGAGTCATTCCAGCCTATTTCTTTTACATAACGGTTGAATTCAAAGAAGTATACTAGAAAGCTTTTTATTCCTTAAGTTATATAGTTTATCTTTCTCTAAGCAGTAGCTTGGCGGTTTAGGTTACCATACATAGCTTTAAGAAGTACAATTAGGCTTAATACTAAGTTCGGTTAAAGAGGTTTAATAAGGTCAGCTATATCTCCTCCTAGTTAACTTAGGGCATAACAGAGTTGGTTAGCTTTAGTTAGGTAGCAGTCAGCGTTACCAGTTAGCTTATTTTTAAGCCGGCTTAGGAATAATTAGAGTTCTTATCATTTACTAGTAAATATTAGAGGGTCTAGTAATCGTTCAAATTATTATAGTGCAGTAGTTAGTTCTACTAGTAGGATAACTATTACTGGTTTAGGGCTCGCGTTCCACGTATTGGCTTCTAGTAATAGTAACTGGTCTTAAGGGCTTAGCGTAGACATCTTAAGGGTGCGGATTTCTTTTTAGAGGGCCTTAATTATTTTCTAGTGCCGTGTTTCTTGTTTGGCTTGCTATTAAGCTATAGCAGCTTAGTTTTGTGCGAGGGCGTCTATAAAGGACTTTTATATATCTGCCAATTGTTCCTAGAGTGCGGATATAATGTTAGCGGCCGTTATAGGGGCTTTGAGGTCGTTCTGCATTTTAAATAGAGTAGGGCGGAGTGTAGGTTTTAACGCAACGTAGTGTCACGGAGTAAGTATAAGTGGTAATAATATATAGCGAAGTAGATATTATTAAGCTATATATATAAACTGTGTAATAAAGTCAAGACGTTGCGTAAGGAGAGAAGGTAAGGAAACAGGAAGAAAGGGTATATATCGCTAGTTTAGTTGCTTGGTCAACACATACACAGAGCAGAATAGGATTCGAGTAGCGGTCCTAGCAGAACTTGGCAGGATTTAGTGGACTTGGCAGAATATAGCAGAATGCGGCAGATTGCCGTTAGATTGCCATAGATTACCATTAAATTGCCGTCTCGTAGTCGGTCTCTTCTTGCTGCGTAGGTGGAAACAGGTGGACGTATATAAGGTGTTACAGAGGAGTCCCGTGACAGTAAGGTACGTATTATACGTGTTATATATAGGCGTACATCGCGTATACTACGTACACTGCGTATAATATTATATAACTCGCTTACCACTCTTTGTTATATGGTTCTACTAGTTCTATTCTAGACTATACTTATATTAACTAACTAGCTTCCTCTAACTCTTCCCTAAATAGTTATAATATTATACTTAAAGCGTCCGTAACACTATCTCCCTCCTCTTTATTTTTGTCCTTAAAGATTTCTAACATCTCCAAGTTATCTACTAGAGGTATAATGTCTGTTTAATTAGTCTGGTTAATATCCTTATTTATTATACCTAAAGCCTCTTCTTCTTTATAAGCGTAATGTTATGCTCGCACTATAGCTGCCATACTATTGCTTGGTAAGGTAATGCCGTCTCTATACTCTTATTATACAAAAGCGGGATTAGTGTATATTGCGATAGCAAGTCCCTTATCTTAGCAACCCTTGTTTTATTTAGAGTGTACTAAAGCAAATATTTAATTATCCTGTAATATTTATTCTGTCTCTAACGCTAAATATACGCGTCCTATAACTCTTAACAGTCTTTAAGTTCCCTAAGTAACTTATTATAGGGTCTTATATTTAATCTACCGCTGCAAAGCTTAAGTTTAAGTTGGCTGCCGCGCGCGCCAAACTCTACTATTCTGCTAAGGAGACAGCTTGGGCCCTTAAGGCTTAGCGTTGCTCCTTTAAGTCTTAATAGGTTGCGTTTACTTAGTTAACCCGTTTTAAGAAGGTTTGTAAGAAGGTTCGTTTTAAGGAGTAAAAACTTATTTAATAGGGTCTTAATAAGCTAGGTAATAAGAGGGTAAAGTTTCTAGAGAAGGAAACAACTCTAAATAACGTAATAGTTGCTCCTTATAGGTCCCCCTTAGGTGACTTGTTCTTTAGTAATCCTTTTTTAATACTTCCTAACCTGCTTTCTTCTAATACTTCTTTACCTTTCCTATAGTGTTTTCTAGGTTGCTTAGTGGTTTCTAGGTAGTCTTATTATAGCCTATCTACTTTACTTTATACTATGTTTTATTATCTACGTCCTTGTAACTAATAATCTTTAAAACTTGCTACTTATCCTCTTCCTGTCCTCTATACATGTCTGCTTTGTATATTAGTGGTTTAACGTTTCCGTGTGCTGATTCTAGCATTGTAATATATTATATAGGGTAGATTTTTATTTTAGCTAGTAGGTTTAACTTATACGTAACCAATAAAATTCTTTATATAATTTTAAAAGGTCCTAGTCTGACATAGTCTAACTTCTTGCTTAGTTGTCAACTCTTGAAATTTTTATATAGTAGCTATACTTTATCTCCCTCCTTAAGATCTGGTCCCTTAGATCTCTTAGCATTATAGTACCTTTTTATCTATTCTTATACTAGTTTAGCTGTTTCCTTAAGGTCTGTATAAAGATTTATTAACGTCTCTATTCTTTATTTAGCTGTGCTACTCATCTTCTTTGCTTAACGTGGCGACAACGATGTTCTTAGCTTATATCCGTAATTCGCCTTAAATAGTAATGTCCCTATCCCTTTCTATAGTGTTGCATTATATGCAAACTGTGTAACTAGTAATAACAATACTCAATTATTTTATGCGTGGTTGATATAGTGTCTTAAATACTACTTTAGTGTCTAATTTAGTCTCTCCGTCTATCCGTCTATCTATAGATAATATGCTGTAGAGGTTGCTGCGCAAACTCCTTAGTCTACTAGAAATACTTCCTAAAATATTGCTATAAATCTTGGATCTCTGTCTAATATTACTTTTATTAGTGCCCTATATCTTATAAATACTTCCTTAATATAGATTTTAGCGATATCCTCTATTAATATCTCTTCTATGCACGCTATAAAGTATCCCTACTTTATTAGCTTATCCACTATTACTAAAATTACGTCATAATCTTGTCCTATAATAGGATTTTTTAACTTTGGTAACTTAATAATAAAGTCCTATTGTAACGGAACCTTGTAGCAGGAACTACGGTGGGTTCTATCAATAGGCTGGGTATGTAGGTAAGAACAAAATCAACAACGTAATAATAACTAGTGGAGTGGTTGCCCAACAGATTAACTCCAATTATATTCTAAGATTCACTACAAGGAGAGAACTATCTATGGTAGAGACTAAGGTCCTTTAAATACACAACCATACTCCTAAGAAATCCTCTCTTATACATAAGGTACGTGTTATACGTGTTATACATAGCGTACACTGCGTATACTTTATACACTATGTATAACGTTATGTGACTCGCTTACTATTCCTTGTTATATAGTTCTACTAGATCCATTCTAGACCGTGCCCGTATTAACCAACTAGCTTCCGCCGACTCCTCTTTAAGTAGTTGTAATATTGTACTTAAAGCGTCCATAACACTATCTCCCTCTTTTTTATCTTTGTCCTTAAAGATTCCTAACATCTCCAAGTTGTTTACTAGAGGTGTGATGTCCGTTTAATTAGTCTAGTTAATATTTGTACTTATTATGCCTAAAGCTTCTTCTTCTTTATAAGCGCAGCGTTGTGCTCGCACTATAGCTGCCATACTGTCGCTTGGTGAGATAATGTCGTCTCCGTGTTCTCGCTATAAGAAAGCGGGGTTAGTATATATTGCGATGGCGAGTCCCTTATCTTAATAACCCTTATCTTGCTCCAAGTATACCAAAGCAAACGTTTAATTGTCCTGCGATGTTCGCTTTGTTTCTAACGCTAAGTATACGCGTTCTATAACTCTTAATAGTCTTTAAGTTCCCTAACCAACTTATTATAGGGTCTTATGTTTAATCTGCCGCTGTGAAACTTGACGGTAAGCTCTTAAGCGCCTTAGACAAGCTTCGCTATTCGCAAAAAGCAGAGCAGGAGGCTATAGCTACTTAACAGTATGCCCTTAAAGCCCGTTTATCGGCCTCTACCCGTCTTCTTCGTCTTAAACGTGTCCGTAAGAAGGTCCGTTCTAAGAAATAGAAGCTTATTTAACAGGGTTTGTCTAAGCTGGGTAACAAAAGGATTAACTCTCCTCCTATAAGGGAAATAACTCTAAGTAGCTTAGTAATTGCTCCTCTTAGGTCCCCCTTAGGCAATTTGTTTTTTGGCGACTCCTCTTTATTAATATTACCTAACCTACTTTCCTCTAATACTCCCGTACCTTTCCTATAGCTTTCTCTAGGTTGCTTAGTGGTTTCTAGGTAGTCTTATTATAGCCTATCCACCTTACTTTATACCACGTTTCGTTATCCATATCCTTATAAATGATAATCTTTAAAACTTGCTATTTATCTTCCTCTTGTCCTCTATATATGTCTGCCTTATAGACTAGTGGCTTAATATTTCCGTATACTAGTTCTAGCATTGCGATATACTATATAGGGTAGATTTTTATTTTGGCTAATAGGTTTAACTTATATATAACTAATAAAATTCTTTGCTTAATTTTAAAAGGTCCTAGTCTAACATAATCCAACTTCTTACTTAGTCGTTAACTCTTGAAATTTTTATATAGTAGCTATACTTTATTTCCCTCCTTAAGATCTGGTCCCTTAGATCTCTTAGCATTATAATACCTTTTTATTCATTCTTATACTAGTTTAGCTATTTCTTTAAGGTTTGTATAAAGATTTATTAACGTCTCTATTCTTTACTTAGCTGTGCTACTCATCTTTTTTACTTAACGTGGTAATAATGATGTTCTTAGCTCGTATCCATAGTTCGCCTTAAATAGTAATATCCCCATTCCTTCTTGTGGTGTTGTATTATATATAAACTATATAACTGGTAATAACGATACCTAATTATTCTATACGTAATTAATGTAATGCCTTAGATACTGCTCTAGTGTCTAGTTTAGTCTTTCCGTTTGTCCGTCCGTCTACAGATAATACGCTGTAGATATTGCTACGCGAACCCCTTATTCTGCCAAAAACACTTCCTAAAATACTGCTATAAATCTTAGATCTCTATCTAATATAATCTTATCTAGTGCTCTATATCTTGCAAACACTTCTTTTATATAGATTCTAGCGACATCTTCTGCTGATATCTCTTTAGTATATACTATAAAGTATCCCTACTTTATTAGCTTATCCACTATTATTAAGATTACGTTATAATCTTATTCTGTAATAGGATCTCTTAACTTTGGTAACTTAACAATAAAGTCCTATAATATAACCTCCTATAGTCTTCCTGGTGTCTTAATAGGTTATAGCCCTCTATACAGCTTATACCTCGTTGGTTTGTTTCTTTAGCAATCTAGATATTTCTTTATAACTTATCTAGCTAGTCCCCAGATTCCTTAAATAATATACTTCTTTTAAAGTCTTAACACTAAGCCTGTAGCTTTATTATGTTCTTGTATTATTTCCTTATGGAATTCCTTAACAAATTCTTCTATAACAGTTTTAGGCATGTATGTTGCTTCTCTATTTACGTACTACTCTAAGTCTGGATCCTCTGCCTATACTTCTTAGATTTTCTGTATCCAATTACTTTCTAGTAACTTATAGATCTGACTTTCCTTAGTTGCTATAATCTTTGGATAATTATACCTAATTAATCTATCTTAATCTCTTTATAATAAAGCTCCTGATAGCTTTTTATTACTTTATAGTTCAGCCCTTCTGCTTAGAGCGTCTGCTCGTGCATTATCTATACCCTTGGTATACTGAATTTTGAAATAGTATTCTATAAACATTTCCGCCTATCTAACCTATCTCCGGTTGAGTTCCTTTATTATTAGGAATCCTGTAAGGTTCTTATAGTCCATCTTAACCATAAATAGTTTTTCTATGCCTTATAAGAATGCTCTCTATTTCTTAAGTACTGTAACTATACCTAATAACTCCTTGTTGTAGATGTCATAGTTTAACTCTAGTAGTGTCATCTTCCGACTGTAGTATGCCACTAGATGCCATCCATCTTAATATTTCTATAGGAAGCACGCCCCTAGTATAAAGTTTAATGCATCCGTTTCTATAACCGTCTCTAGACCTGGTTAATAGATCTTAAAAACTGGCTCCTAGGTAAACAACTCTTTAACTTTCTTAAATAGTTCTTATTACTCCTTTCCCCATGCCCACGGTTCTTCTTTCTTTGTTATCTATATAAATGGCTCAATATTCTATAACTACTGCGCTATAAACCTTCTATAGTAATTGTAAAACCCTAGGAATAATCTTAACTACGTAATATTCTCTAGTTCTTGCCAATTTACTATAGCCTTGATCTTCTTTAGATCTATACTAAGTTGGCCTAGTTTAATAATAAATCTAACAAAATTGGTCTTCTAAGTAAAGAACTCGCATTTCTTAATTGCTACTGGCATCTGTTCTTCCTGTAGTCTCTTTAAAACCCACTTAATGTATTCTCTATGCTCTTCCTCACTCTCTAAGTAGATGATAATGTCGTTAAGGTATACTATAATAAATTCATCTAGGTGTTCTCCTAATACACTATTAATTTGCTTCTAGGACATTGCTAGTGCGTTTATAAGCCTAAATTGCATAACTAATAGCTTATATAGTCCTTTCTTTGACCTAAAGGCTGCCTTTTATTTGTTGCCTTTCTTAATCCTAATCTAATGGTACGCCTATCTCAGATCTATCTTTGTAAAGATCTTTACGTTGCCTATCCTATCTTGGATTTCGCTAATTAAGGGTAAAGGATACCTATCCTTCCTAGTAATGCTGTTTAACTGTCTATAGTCTATACACATCCTAAGTTTTCCGTTTTTCTTTAGAATGAACAGTACTGGATATCCTACTAATAACTGTAATAGTCTAATGTATCCCTTTTATAAGTTCTCCTGGACAAACTCCTTAAGCGCTACTAACTCTGTTTTAGTAAGCTTATAGATTGGAAAGAACTTTAGATTTATTCCCTTTTTTAATTCTATCTTATAGTCCTAAGCTGCATACTCTAACAGCTTTTTACTTTCTGGTAACCATAACTTTTTACTATACTTATGGTATCTCTTTGGTATATAACTTAAGCCTTGCTTAGTCTCTTTATATATTGCCCCAACTTAGTACTATACCAACTTGGTTTACTATTGCACTTTACGTTATTATATATCTTTAATATTAACCTAACCTATAACCCAATTAATCTTTAGATTGTACTCCTATAACTAAGGCATTCCTAGTATTGCCTTGTCCTGTCCTAATAGTAGGATATTAAAAGACATTCTAACTAGTCTCCCTTTAATAGTTATCTAAATAGGTCTTATTTTAAGATTAATAACACCTCCTCTATAGGCTATCTAGTCTCCTAAAATTGTTATAAGTGGATATAGGTGTTCCTTCTGTCTATATAGTAACCCCATCCTTTCTACTATCTTTGGTGATATATGGTTTCTAATTACTCTACTATCTACTAACGCTTTAAACTGCTAATCTTGCTACTTGGCTTTTAAATTTAGGTATCGTTTTTAAATTCCTTTAAGGGTCTAAGGCTCTAATACTAGTTCCCTCTAGTTCTATACGCCTCCCCTTTTTCTAACTGTTGGCTGCTAGATCCTGCCTATACTTAGTCCAACTTTAGCTAATACTTAGTTTGTTTCTTTTCCTTTATATACTATAGACAAGTGTTCTCTAGGCATTTCTACTACTGTTATCCATCTAGGTATTCTTTTATAAGGAATCTTCCTGGTTAAAGTATTAAGTCTCCTTAACCTTATACTTCTACTGGGTGCTAACTATGTATATACTTAGCATTTCTAAACCGTTTTTCCTCTGGTGCCTAATATATTCTTACTAGGTATTTCCGGTTCTTATCTTTTAGTGCTCTATGCATGTTATATATGTTATCCACACAAGCTATCTATAATAGTGTATAATACGCTGCATGTTTTAGGTTAACTCTTAGTTTGTCTTTATCTTTAAGTTTAAACCTATACCTAGTTAACCTAACCACTGGTATCTCTGCTGTAAGTACTAAGATTTATTACTTACTTCTCTAGTCCCTAGATCCTTCTTCTAGGTTCCTTAACATTATAATTAATACTCCTTTAATATAACTTATACGTTTTTCTGTAATAGGTTGGTTTTGGATAACTTTTTCGTCTAGCTATATATAAAAATCTTCCTATTTGTTACTATGTCTTTGCCTATACCACTTTTTGTATAACTGGTTTAGTGTGTATGGTCTATCCGTTAGAAAGTACCGTATTATTACTATATTATAATATCCTTTAGTATGTCTCTTTTTAAACCTAGTTAGAATATCTAGATCCTCTTCTTATTTTAATTTATCTAACTATTTTACCCTAGGTGTCCCTACACTTAGCCTATTAGTAACTCTTTATAGGGGTGCTCTATCCCTTATATAACCTAGTATAGCTAACCTCTTGTCTAGCTTCTACTCTTGCTATATAATAATTCTTGTTCTAAACTTATCCATAGTTTCTTATTTTCTGTGTCTTGTAGCTAGATCTTTATAGTCGTCTTGCTTTTTAATCCTAGTATTAACTGTTTAATCTTTAAGCTAAATACTATGTTTACCTAGAATTACTAACGTTCTTATTTATTCCCCAAACTTGTAGTTCTTAAACTTGCGTCCTATACTTATTCGTTTGTTACTAAACTAAGTTACTACCCTTTCCTATTGGTTTTTATCCGTTATGGGTTCTTAAGTATGTCTTATCTTACTTTAAAAATCTTAAGCTTCTTATATCTCTTCTTAAAAATCTTAAGCCTGTGGCCTTTTGCCTTTATTAAGTAATAAGCTAGCACTAGTAGTTGTCTACTTACTTAGTTTCTTCTAAACGTTACTCCTATCGTCTTATAAAGCGATGGAAATCGTATCTAATGGTGTTATAATGTCCGTTACTAAACCTTGTTTGGTAATAGTTTTAGTCTCTACTTCTATTTTAACTTCTCCAAGGTCTATATACTCCTAGTAAGCTGCCTTTATTGCCTTATTGTTGGTAAATGCTTCGCCTGTATTAAATTCATCGTCTTTAATATCCGATCTATGAGCTGGTTTGCTAGTTCCTTTAAACTTAGATAATAATAGCTCCTATAGCCAATAGCTTACACTATACTTAGCGTCCTCATAAATTCGGCATGCGTTGTTATAACAATACGCAAAACTGTTAATTAAACATTCTTTTATTCCTTACAGTGCACCATCATCTCTCTGTGCGTACGTGCCGTCTGCTAGTCTAGTTCCCTTTACCGCGTAATTACTCTAACCACCTCTATAGTCTCTAGTAAAATAACCCTATTTTCCGCAATTTATGCAAGCTCTATCTTTAAACCATCTTTCTTGCTATAGAGTCCGCCTAAACGTCTTCTACTGCTAAGATCCCTGGTTTGGCCTCTACTTTTAGGTCCTTTAATCACTTAATCCTTAACCTCTGGGTTTCTATAGTTTCTTTTCCCACCTTTAGGTTTTTTTGGTACTACTTAGGTCTATTAGCTCTGCGCCATTCTATAGTTTTTAACTCTATATCTGTTGTTGCGTACTCTACGCCTTATACAACTATGGAACTCTGTCTTGCCCTCTTTTAGCTTGTTCCCTTTAGTAGATTCTATTATTAATCTTTATTAACTAATCTATTAACTCTCTTAGAGTATTCGCATCTTTTATTAGGATAATTACGTCCTGGACTTTAGCCTTAAGTCCCTATTTATACTGTGCTATAAGCGCCCTGTCGTTCCACTTAACCTATATGGCTAGTGTTTAAAACTGTATTATATACTTAATTGTTAAAGTACGTTGTACTAAGTTCTAAAGCTTTTGTTCCACTGTAGTTATGGCCTCTAGGTCTCTAAACATCTGCGTTAGTCGCTCTGCGAACCCGTTTTAACTAGTAAATATATACCGTACATCCTAGTTAGTAGTTGTTATGCCATTAGCCTATATTTCCGTAAGATACGGCTTAAACCACTTAAGTACCCTCCCCATCAGGAATAATCCTATATAGGCTACTTAGTCTAACGATGTTGCTAACTTCACTCCTTCCTATACTACTTTAAAGTGCATTTGCGTAAGAAATCCTTTAAGCTTTAACTTCTCTCCTAAGAATTATTTAATTAAAGGTAACTTAATCTTTGCTACTCTAATTCTATTAATGTGTTCTTTAAGTATCCTATTATTATCTTATAAGTAATTAACCATTTCCTATAACTAACCTTGTGTAACCACTTAAGAATCCCCCTTATCCATACTAGTATTACCTAGGCCTGAGGTTGTAGCTATTACTAATGCTGTTGTAACTGGTGCTGCTCTTAGTAGCATATTGTTCGATTTCCCTATTTAATACCATAACCTTGGTAGTGAATGTGTAACGGAACCTTATAGTAGGAACTACAGTGGGTTCTATTAATAGGCTGGGTATATAGGTAAGAATAAAATTAATAACGTAATAATAACTAGTGGAGTAGTTGCCTAACAGATTAACTCTAATTATATTCTGAGATTTACTACAAGGAGAGAACTATCTATAGTAGGGACTAAGGTCCTTTAAATACATAACCATACTCCTAAGAAATTCTCTCTTATATGTAAGGTACGTGTTATACGTATTATACATAGCGTATACTGCGTATACTTCGTACACTATGTATAACGTTATGTAACTCGCTTACTATTCCTCATTATATGGTTCCACTAGATCCATCCTAGACCGTGCCCGTATTAACCAACTAGCTTCCGCTGACTCCTCTTTAAGTAGTCGTAATATCGTACTTAAAGCGTCCGTAACACCTATAATATAACTTCCCATAGTCTTTCTGGTACTTTAATAGGTTATAGCCCTCTATACAGCTTATACCTTATTAGTTTGTTTCTTTAGAAATCTAGATATTTCTTTATAACTTACCTTACTAGTCCCTAGATTCCTTAAACAATGTACTCTTCTTAAAGTCTTAACACTAGTCCTATAGACCTATTATATCCTTGTGTTATTCCCTTATAAAATTCTTTAATAAACTCTTCTATAATAGACTTAGGAATATAAGTAGCTTCTCTATTCTTATACTGCTTTAAGTTTAGATCCTTAAGCTATGCTTTCTAGATTCTCTATATCTAATCACTCTCTAGTAATTCGTGGACTTAACTTTCCTTAGTTGCTATAATCTTTAAATAATTATACCTAATTAATCCATCTTAGTCCCTTCATAATAAAGCTCCTAATGGCTTTTTATTATTTTATAGTTTAGCCTTTCTACTTAGAGCGTCTGCTCGTGCATTATTTGTACCCTTAGTATACTGAATTTTAAAATGGTATTCTATAAGCATTTCCGCCTATCTAACCTGTCTTTGGTTGAGTTCCTTTGTTATTAGGAATCCTATAAGGTTCTTATAGTCCGTTTTAACCACAAATGGTTTCTCTATGCCTTGTAAAAATGCTCTCTATTTCTTAAGTGCTGCAACTATGCCTAGCAACTCCTTGTTGTAAATATTGTAGTTTAACTCTAGTGGTATTATCTTCTAACTATAATACGCTACTGGATGCCATGCGTCCTAGTGCTTCTATAGTAAATATACTCCTAGTGCAAAGTTTAATATATCTATCTCAACAACCATGTCTAACTTTGGTTAATAGATCTTAAGGATTAGTTCTTAGGTAAATAACTCTTTAAGTTCCTAGAATAGCTTCTTCTACTTACTTCCCTAAACCCACAGTTCCTCTTTCTTCGTTAATCTTATAAATAGCTTAATACTCTTTAACCATTGCGCTATAAACCTCCTATAGTAATTACAAAACCCTAGGAATAACCTTAACTATATAACGTTCTCTGGTTCCTACCAATTCACTATAGCTTTAAATTTTTTTAGGTCTATACTGATTTTTTCTAGTTTAATAATAAATCCTATAAAATTGGTCTTTCTTATAAAGAACTCGCATTTCTTAATTACTACTAGTATTTATTCTTCTTGTAGTCTCTTTAAGACCCACTTAATATATTCTCCATGTTCTTTCTTACTATTTAAGTAGATAATAATATTGTTAAAATATACTATAATAAACTTATTAAGGTGTTCTCTTAATATACTATTAATTCGCTTCTAGAATGTTGCTAGTGTATTTATAAGTCCAAATTGTATAACTAATAGCTTATATAGTCCTTCCTTTAACCTAAAAGCTGCCTTCTATTCGTCGCCTTCCTTAATTCTAATCTAATGGTACGCCTACCTTAGATCTATCTTTGTAAAGACTTATACGTTGCCTATTCTGTCTTGGATTTCGCTAATTAAAGGTAAAGGATACCTATCCTTTCTAGTAATGCTATTTAACTGTCTATAGTCTATACACATCCTAAGTTTTCTATTTTTCTTTGGGATAAACAGTACTGGATATCCTACTAATAACTATAATGGTTGGATGTATCCCTTTTATAAGTTCTCCTAAATAAACTCCTTAAGCGCTACTAACTCTGTTTCAGTAAGCTTATAGATTAGAAAGAACTTTAGACTTATTCCTTTTTCTAATTCTATCTTATAGTCCCATGCTGCATACTCTAACAGCTTTTTACTTTTTAGTAACCATAACTTTTTACTATACTTGTAGTATCTCTTGGGTACATAACTTAAGCCTTACTTAGTCTCTTTATATATTGCTCTAACTTGGTACCATACCAACTTGGTTTGCTGTCGTATCCTATATTATTAAGTATTCTTAATATTAACCTAACCTGTAACCTAATTAATCTTTAGATTATATTCCTATAACCAAGGTATCCCTAATACTGCCTTATCCTGTCCTAATAGTAGGATATTAAAAGACATTCTAACTAGTCTCCCCTTAATAGTTAGCTGAATAGGTCCTATTTTAAGATTAATAATGCCTCTGCTATAGGCTATCTAATCTCCTAAAATTGTTATAAGTAGATATAGGTGTTTCTTTTGTCTATATGGTAACCCTATTCTTTCTACTACCTTTAGTAATATGTGGTTTCTTATTACTCCACTATTTACTAATGCTTTAAACTGCTAATCTTGCTATTTAACTCTTAAGTTTAAGTATTATTCTTAAATTCCCTTAAGGGTCTAAGGCTCTAATACTAGTTCCCTCTAGTTTTATACACCTCCCCTTTTTCTAACTATTGGCTACTAGATCCTGTTTATACTTAGTCCAACTTAGGCCAATACTTAGTTTATTTCTTTTCCTCTATATGCCATAGACAAGTGTTCTCTGGGTACTCCCACTACTATTATCCATCTAGGTATTCTTCTGTAAGGAATCTTCCTAGTTAAAGTATTAAGTCCCCTTAACCTTATACTTCTACTAGGTGCCATTTATGTATATACTTAGCATCCCTAAACCGCTTTTCTTCTAGTGCCTAATATATCCTAGTTAGGTATTTTTAGTTTTTATCTTTTAGTACTCTGTATATATTGCACATATTATCCACACAAGCTATCTATAATAGTGTATAATACGCTAAGTGACTTAGGTTAACTCTTAGCTTATTTTTACTCTTAAGTTTAAACCTCTATCTAGCTAATCTTACTGTTGGTCTTTCTTCTATAGGTATTAAGATTTGTCTCTTACTTCTCTAGTCCCTAGATCCTTTTTTTAGGTTCCTTAATATTATAATTAATACTCCTTTAATATAACTTATGCATTTTTCCGTAATGGGTTAGTCTTAGACTACCTTTTTATTTAGCTATATATAAAAATCTACCTATTTATTATTGCTTCGTTGCCTATACCACTTTCCGTATAACTAGTTTAGTGTATATAGTTTATCTATTAGAAAGTACCTTGTCATTGCTATATTATAATATTCTTTAGTATACCTTTCTTTAAACCTAGTTAGGATATCTAAATCCTCTTCTTACCTTAGTTTGTTTAACTACTTTACCCTAGGTGCCCCTGCACTTGGCCTATTAGTAATTCTTTATACAGGTGCTCTGTCCCTTCTATAGTTTAATATATTAAATCTCTGGTCTAGTTTCTATTCTTGCTATATAATAATTCTTGTTCTAAACTTATCTATAGTTTCTTATTTTCTGCGTCTTGCAGCTAGATCCTTATAGTTATCTTACTTTTTAATTCTGGTATTAACTTTTTAATCTTTAGGCTAAATACTGCGTTTACCTAGAATTGCTAATATTCTTATTCGTTCCCCGAACTTATAGTTCTTAAACTTACGTCCTATACTTATTCGTTTGTTTATAAACTAAGTCACGCCCTTTCCTATCAGTTTTTATCCGTTATAGGTTCTTAAGCTGTCCTTATTACATCTTATAAGTCTAGAGCCTTCCTTATCTTATTATAAGAATCTTGGACCTGTGGCCTTTTGCCTTTATTAAGTAATAAGCTAGCACTAGTAGTTGTCTACTTACTTAGTTTCTTCTAAACATTACTCCTTTTGTCTTATAAAGCGATGGAAATCGTATCTAATGGTGTTATAATACCCGTTACTAAACCTTGTTTTATAATGGTCTTAATTTCTACTTCTATTTTAACTTCTTTAAGGTCTGTATACTCCTAGTAAGCTGCCTTCGTTGCCTTATTATTGGTGAATGCTTTGCCTATATTAAATTTATTATCTTTAATATCCGATTTATAAGCTGGTTCGTTGGTTCATCTAAACTTAGATAATAATAGCTCCTATAGCTAATAGCTTGCGCCATACTTAGCGTCCTTATAAATTTGGCATGCGTTGTTGTAACAAAATATAAAACTATTAATTAAACACTCCTTTATTCCTTATAGTGCACCGTTATCCCTTTGTATATGCGTGTCTCCTACTAGTCTAGTTCCCTTTACCACGTAGTTACTCTAACTACCTTTATAGTCTCTGGTAAAATAACCCTATTTTCTATAATTTATATAAGCTCTATCTCTAAACTACTAATTTTGCTATAGAGTCCGCCTAAATATCTTCTACTATTAAGATCCCTGGTTTAGCCTCTACTCCTTGGTCCTTTAATTACTAGATCCTTAACCTCTAGGTTTTTATAGTTTCTTTTCCTATCTTTAGGTTTCTTTGGTACTGCTTAGGTCCATTAGCTCCGCGCTATTCTATGGTTTTTAACTCTATGTCGGTTATTGCGTACTCTGCGCCTTATATAACTATAGAACTCTGTCTTAACCTTTCTTAGCCTGTTCCCTTTGGTAGATCCTATTATTAATCTTTATTAACTAATCTATTAACTTTCTTAGAGTATCCGCATCTTCTATTAGGATAATTACATCCTAGACTTTAGCCTTAAGTCCCTATTTATACTGTGCTATAAGCGCCCTATTATTCCACTTAACCTACGTTGCTAGTATTTGAAACTGCGTTATATACTTAATTACTAAAGTACGTTGTACTAGGTTCTAAAGCTTTCATTCTACTATGGTTATTGCCTCTAGGTCTCTAAATATCTACGTTAACTATTCTGTAAACCTGTTCTAACTAGTAAATATATACCATACATCCTAGTTAGTAGTTGTTATACTATTAGCCTATATCTCCGTGAGATACGGTTTAAACTACTTAAGTACCCTCCCTGTTAGGAACAATCCTACATAGGCTACTTAATTTAATAATATTGCTAACTTCGCTCTTTCTTATATAACCTTAAAGTGCATCTGCGTAAGAAATCCCTTAAGCTTTAACTTCTTCCCTAAAAACCGTTTAATTAAAGGTAGCTTAACCTTTACTACTCTAATTCTATTAATGCGTTCTTTAAGTATCCTATTATTATCCTATAAGTAATTAACTATTTCTTATAACTAACTTCGCGTAATTAACTAAGAGTCTATATCTACTATACTAGTATCTCCCCCTACGCCTAAGGTTATGGCTGCCGTTGACGGCGTTATAACTAGTGCTTTGGGTGGCATATTATTTAACCTTATTTAATACTATAACCTTAGTAGTAAATGTGTAACGGAACCTTATAGCAGTAACTACGGTGGGTCCTATTATTAGGCTAGGTATATAGGTAAGAACAATTTAATAATATAATAATAACTAGTAAAGTGGTTGCCTAACAGATTAACTCTAATTATATTCTAAGATTTACTATAAGGAGAGAACTATCTACGGTAGGGACTAAGGTCCTTTAAATATACAACTATACTCCTAAGAAATCCTCTCTTATACGTAAGGTACGTATTATACGTATTATACATAGGCGTACATCGCGTATACTACGTACACTGCGTATAACATTATGTGACTCGCTTACCACTCTTCGTTATATGGTTCCACCGGTTCTATCCTAGACCGTACTTGTATTAACCAACTAGCTTCCTCCAACTCTTCCCCAAGTAGTCGTAATATTGTACTTAAAGCGTCTGTAACATTATTCCATAATTAAAGCTTCTAGTTATTAAAGGCAGGATTAGTTTTATCTATAAGTAATAGGGGGTTTATAATCTTTATAGACTATAATAGTGCTATATAGGCCTTAGAGAGTCTACTAAGGCGCTAGGATAGGGCCTATAGGACTATAGCAAGTCTCTAGGTGTCTAATAATAACTTATTATTAGATGTAGGGGTATTTCTGGCTTTAAGCAGCTCTTATAGACGTTTAATTTTGGTATTAGCTACTATAAGCTCCGCCTAGGGGGTTAAAATAGTAATTATTTTACTATTAGAGGTATTTAAGGGTCCTATAGCGGCTTTACCAGCTACTATATTTCTTAGTATGGTGGTAAGGGTATTAGGTAATTCCGGGTAATTTCTTTAGGGGTTTTAGTCTATACATGTCTAGTTCTTAGGGTTCTTTTTATATTCCTTATATTTTTAGGGTTCTGTCCTGTCCTTATAGTCCTAATAATGTCCTTAGGGTCCTATTCTATGTCCTTGTCCTATTTATAGCCTTATAGATATTTTTAAGTTCCTTTTTAGGAAGAAAGTATAGTATAAGCTTTGGATAATGTTAGCAACTTAGTTAATTAAGGTATAAGCATAGTAAGAAGGACGCATGCAAGCCTATATAATTAGATTGTCTATAAATGAGGATCTAAAGCTAGAGAAAGGAATAGAGAAGAATAGTAGTGCCGCTCGAGGTTTTATGCGGCCCTTAAGTCACATAACTATAACTATCTAAAACTATCAGTAACTGTCTATGACTGTCTACGACTATCTGCAACTGTCTGCCACAATCTACTATTTTTCACTAGCGCCGTAATAGAACTCTTAGTAAAAGTATAGGTAGGTATAAAAATAGAGGTAGGCTAATAAGGTATAAAAGGAGCAGAGACTCTTAAACGCTTAGCACTAATATTAGGTCTAAACTAGTACTAATAAAGCTCCTAAGGTATAAGCTCATAGTTAATAAAGACATGCTTAAGCCCAGAATAAATAGAGATATTAGCTAGCTGGTAAAGTTTAGAACCACTAAGACCTTACTACAGCAACCGTTAGTTACCTATTTACTAAGTACCTAAAGGGTAACCTACCTAATACTACATTATATTGTACTCCTTTAAAACTTAACGATTATATATAAACTCCTTTTTATAGTAAACGGCGACCTTCTTTTTATCACTCCTATTCTTTACCCTATCCTTAGTATACTAGCCTTACTCCCTTATTAGGTGTTACTAGCTAGCTTACTAGGAATTATAGGCGGTATAAATGGCTATAGCATAGTCTTAAATTTGATTTAGGTGTTTAGTATTAGCGCTAAAATAAGAGAGAGCCTAGGCAATATAGTAGTTAAAATTATTAAAAAATTATTACCACTTAGGCCCAGGCTATTAAAGCTTAAAGTTAGTAATAGAAACCTATTAAGGATAGAAAAGCTTACCTTAATATAAATGCCGCTCTTAATATATATACATTAATTACAAAGACTAAAGGTATTAGACCTTATATAGTAAGTTTTATTATAAGCATCTAGAATCTTCTTATTAGACTTCTAGTCTTTTAAAAACATAAAGGCAAAGTTATTTAGATAGGACTAGCACTAGTTACGGGTTAGTGGCGGTTAAGGTTCCATATATAGCAGTAAGGCTAGAATACGCTAAGAAATTGGCTTAAAAGAGCAGTTAGTAGAAGAATAAAGAGGTATATTAAATTAATAATAGAAAATAAGAAAATCTTAATAATATATTGAAGATACGTCTAAAATTAGATAAAGGCTAATAATGGAAAGTAAGGTATTAAGGAAAAGGAGCAGCTTAATAAGCAAGGTGTTTCTATATTTCACCTTCCAATACCCTTTTACGTTAGGAAAACGGGGAGTGGCGTAGGAAATTTAGTTCTGCTAAAAGCGTTTTTGGGGCCTAGGGCTAGCTTTCCGCCATATTCGCCAAAGCCTGGAGCCATGCGCCAGCACTACGCTAGCTAATAGTACAATTCTTAAATGGCCATGGCTAAAAGAGCGCAATACTATATATATTGCAGCAATAAGCCAGCTTATAGCTATAAAATAGATATTGTTGCCATTATTGCATTTATTACAGATACTATATATATTGCTTTTATTAAAATCTATATTTATAACTATGCTTTTCTTTTACAGCTCTAACTCTTTATATATTTATTAGCAGCTTATTTACCTTTTAAAAGAAAATCCTTATTATATAATGTATTTAACTAATTAAAATTAACCTAAGGGTTAATAATAAAGCTTTAGGGCTCTGACCTAAGCTTTAATGGCACTATATGCGCGCTATAGAGCACTAATAAAAGGTTATAAATATAATGTCTACTAATACTTTATTAGCACTTTGCAAGAGATTACTGCCATAGCTCCACCTTTACTATACCGTGAAAATTGTTTATATAGCCTATATCTTTAAGACAAAGCAGGTTAACTAAAATACCTATATATTAAAGCCACCTGCCCTGCAAGTTTAACCTCTTTTTATCTATAACTGTAATAATTAGTTAAGCCTTTTTAGGAAGTATACCGCTAAAAGGGTATATCTGCCTAGAAGTGGCAGTTTACATATACTCTTACACCCATATATAGCCCGCGAAGCCCTACTGCACGCGTCCACGTCGCCGCGGGTGGAAACATCATCAGGAAATCGTTCCTTTTGATGGCCAAGTGCAGAGGCGATGGTAGGGAGCCGTCGCAGCGCATGCAGCGCGCTGTCGTCGCGGTTGTGGTGTTGAGCCCGCGACGCGTATGAAGCATCGCCCTCAACAACACCAGGAGCCTTACTGCCTCCGCTTAAGGCTTCTGCTCTACCACCTAGGGAGGTCTATCAAGGGAAACTGGGATACTAAAACCACCCGACGTACGACTACCTGGCTCGCAGCCAGGCCCGAAACTGGCCTTATCCAGCCAGTCGACGTGGACACGTCCTAGGCGTACGACAGGACACCCTTGGGCTTGCACTAGCTCTGAGATCGCAAAGGGAACGCGGCGAGGGCATAGGGAACCTCTTTCTTTATAAGAACTTGTTAAGGTTAACGCGTCGCAGGTACCTTGTACGAAACTTGTTAAGGCCCCAAGGCCACCGCGAAGAACTTGTTAAGGCCCTGCCTAGAGAAATCGTTAAGGCCCCTCTACGAGGGCCTATCTGGTATCCGGTACAGGTGACTCAGAAGAGGGTCTTAATAGGCGTGGTGCGCGCGACCTGGACGACGGAGACGCGACAGCGTGGTTAGTTGCCCGGCGTCTGGATCGTTAAGGATTAGACGGACGGATTGGCCTCTTAATTGGAGCCGTCGGATTGGCCAGATTAATAAGGCCCGATTGCAAACGCCTGCAATCGGGCGATTTGAATGGAACTCACGATCCTTGACATGGTGGTGAGGCTTAAGTTGAGGCTCGGCGTTAGAATATTGATTGCTTATAGATCTAGAGCCTAAATCTCAATTATGATTCTTGGTATAGTGTTATAATAGATCTTAATTTTAAAACTAATAATAGCAGAAAATAAGAAGCCAAATATTACTATATTACTAAGTAGAATAAGTAATGAAATGTAGCAAATTTAACACCTAATTAAGCACTAGGAACACCTATTCTTAACTACTTCCTTAGGCACTCTTCCTCTTCTAATAATATAGCCGAAAAGTGATTACAATTAGGTGTTACTATCCTACTAGTGTCGCTGAAGATCTGTTTGTATTCGGAGCTTATTCTAGGGCAAGAATAAAGCTCTAGAGCCAGTATATAAAGGTTAGGATACTCCTTATAATAATTAAGCTACTACTTAATGGGGTTGCGAACTTCTATATTAGGCTTTAAGGCGTAATATCTCTTTAACTTATCTTTAAGCTTTCGCTCTTTAATACCTGCGAGCTGTAAAAAGCGCCTAAATGGTAAAAGCTTCTCTTCTTTAGGATTTTTAGGTGTAGTTAGTTAAGGTATTAATTTAGATGCAGTAGTTTGCTCCTCAGCTATAACTGCAATTTAATGTTGCTGTATATAGTTAACCCAGTAGGCCTTTACTGTAGTTTTATAGTCCTTAATTTAGGCCTTATTCTCTGCCCACTTCTCCTTAAAGTATTTAAACTTGAGGGCAGGATATAGGATAATAGCTGCTTGATAAGCAGGTGTAAGATTAGTGCGTAAGTAGTAGCTTCGCATCTTAAGGTGGCCAAAATCCACAGCTATTTTATATAGAGGGGTTAGTAATTGAGCTTTAATAGACTAGTAAAATTTATACTAGTTTTAAAATAGCTATTTGGCTTATATTAGAGCTTCTTTGTAGTAGATTCTAGGTGCTCTAAAATATAATCTATTATAGGGAGCACCTCCTATAAAGCTCTATAAGAGCTATCGCTGGCGTTACCCTTAATTCGCTTTGTCATTTCCTATAAAGGTAAAAGCAGTGAATAAAACTATTCTAATTTAGCCCAGTTGTTGCCTATAAGGCGGTCTCGTAATAGAGCTACGTGGCGTAAATAGGTGATATTAATTGTATTATAAAGTGGCAGTACTGTAGGAAAAAATTAGAAGCCATTTAATAAATAGATATGCGGTACTTGCATATATATAATTTGGCTGTAGTTTACACCAAAACCATATAAGATGCGGTGCTCAGTAATATTTTTAAGATAGCTGCGCATTTATTAAGGAAAGAAAATAGACGATTTAATAAGGAGAGTATTGTAAGGAAATCCGCAATATAAAAGCTAAATCGCTAGTCTTTATCTAAGTATTAATATTACTATATAAGAAGGTTCTGAATAGCGGAGCTGCATAATATAAGGCCTCTTTTAATGCTCTAAAACAGGAGAATAAAAAAAATAAGAATTAGGAAGGTTATTAAGGCGGGTAGGAGACTAATATTGCTAACGATTTTTTCTAGAGTTATAATATAAAAGCTTTGCTTACTAGTATCTACCTATAAGAACGTTGAGTTCTACCTAACTCCCCTATTACTTGGTAGTAAATACGCCTTAAATAACTTATCTAGCTTTAACTTAAGAGAGGGGTAAAACTTTTGGAGCTCCTTAAAGGCCTGTATATATTTAGGCGAGCCTTATAGCTACCAAATAATATTATACACTTTACTAATTAAGCTCTTCTTCCTCTACTTAGTGTACTAATCTTCCTTGCTTATGCTTGCAAGCCTCCTCTTAAAAAGGCTTATACCGTTGCTAAATATAATTGCCTTTGCTATAAGGTTAAGGATATGGCTAGAACACCTAATGCGGCGTTACTTAGCGTCCTATCTATACCAGGTAGATAGAAGATTGATAACTCTATTATTTATAGTTATATTGTCGGCAATAAGGAAGCTAAGCTTATAGATAATATTATAGCGTTTAGATACGCTAGAGAGAAGAGCTGCTATATTTTTACTAGTCTTAGAGCTATAGATTTTAGGCAAGCTAATTAAAAGAGCCTATAGATGGCCAAGCTAGTTAGTAAAGTAGGCCACTACTAATAGAATATAGAGGTTACTGCGTAAACTCTAAGCATTAAAGCTTATATATATTCTGCTAATTGCATTCCGTATAAGCTCAGCAACGGCTTTATAGGCTTTAATGTATCGTGCTTTAATCCACTTATGGCTAGTACTATAAGAGTTAGGGTAAATACTATCTACGGTAGGATTTAAGAGCTTAATAAGGCGCTATAGTTAAGGGCTTATACTTTGGCGCCTGGTGATTCCTTCTATAATAATAAACTTAGTAAATAGCTTCCGCGCCTTATCTAAATTAACTAGGGTAACCAGGTTATAGGACATTATAGGCGCGGTTCTAGAGGTAGGAGAGGTGAAAAGGCAGAAGGATTCTTAGTAGTAAGATTAGCACTATTATGACCAATATAGTGGTGCCTCTAGAGGTGTTTAATAATATAAGAAGTTCCACTTGTAGCAAATATAAAGTTATGCTAAGCTTTTTAGAAGACGCCTATTACTCGCCGTTAGATTATTAGTATTATAGATAAAGTATCCAGAGCTTAATATATACTGCTTATAGGCCCAGCAATTACGCCCAGATTGGTTCTTAACTGGATAGCTATAAGCCCATATATATAACTTCCGGGCGCGCCGGCGGCGTAGAAAGGAAGGCTTGTAACTAAATAGAAGGTCCTTCCAGGTTATTGCTTAATAGCCATTCTTTATAAATTGCTTCTTATTGCTTTCTTAACAAATATCGGAGTCTTCTACTTTGGAATTATTGGGAGGAGAGTCTATAATAATATAATTAGCGGTCTCTTGAACAGTAGAGCCTGTAGGAGAGTAAGTGTTCTTAGGAGGGCTGCTGTGAAGGCAGCTTGGTGAGCTGCTAGAGCTATTAGAAGATAACGCGTGGCTATAAAAAGAGCCTGTAGAGTAGCAGGAGGTGGTTGGAACTCGAGTAACAAAGTAATCTATAATAATTAACAGATAGAGGAAGTAAAAGAGGCAGTTTGATGATATAGAAACAACTTAGTAGAGAGTTCTCTTTAAGGGTTATTAACCTTTTATATTATAATTTTAATTGTATCGCGTTTGCGTTTTTGTTATAATATATATATAATAGCGCGTGCTTTAAACGCGTAACAAATTTTCTGGCAGCTATTATAACTATATTAAAGTAGTTTCTACGCCTTAGAATAGTAAAATTAGATATGGCGATGGTGTAGTGTTGGTAAAAGAAAGGAGTTAACAATATGGGTAAGTTAAAGTTATTTTCTATATATGGTTTAAACCTTAATCTAGCTAATTAGATTAATAGGATTAAGGTTATATATATAGGCCTCCCCTATAACTTAAATCTTATAATACCCCGTAATATGCCTCCTTAATTACTACCACCTAATCCCCTACCCCTTAATCACCACCTAATGCAGTGATATTGATCCTATCACGCTTGGGCTTTAAGTAGCGTGTATAAGACGTGAATTGGGCAACTTTTGGCTGGTTTTAGGCCCGATTTTGCACCTCCCCTAAGCCTATTACTAAACTGACTTTAGGGTGAATGACTATATAAGGCCATCTTACTATAATAGCTTTACTGGAAGGCCTCCTGTCCGCGCCTCTAATATAGTGGCTTCTAATAGCGTGTATTACTATTGAATTAAGTTAATTTAGGGCTTATAAACTAACTCTTAGATCTATTCTAAAGCTTATTTCCTCCTGGGCCTATACCGTTATTAGCTACTTCTAATACTGCCACTAATACTCACTTCTACACCTAATATCTGGCCTTAATCGGATGCAATCTGGATTAAGACGAATAACCTCATGGACTGACTGGATTGGGCAGCTAAAAATAGGGCGATCAATCGGGCGTCAGTTAGACTACGGACTGGCCGCTTAATCGACCACGCTGAGACGCGACGGCGACGCGACGGCGACCAGACGGCTTAATGAGGTGGAAACACGGGCAAAGCTCTAGGCAGCGGAAACACAGGCCAGCTTTGACGGCCCCATGGCGTCAAAAGGTGACTTATAGGAGGGTCTTAATAGGCGTGGTGCACGCGACCTGATGCATATATATATGGGGGAGGCTGTAGGAGAAACACAGGCCAGTCGTATAAGGACTCGACAGTTAGAGACATAGGCCAGCTTATAAAAAAGGGGGGACACAAGCTTGGTTAGTAGGAGAGGGGGGAGTAGGTTGCCTGGCACGGGACCTGGCGTCTCTATGGCCCCCTCCTGCAAGACACGGTTGGCCTGTCATGAGGAGACTCTTACAGGCAACGCGAAACGGGAACTGGCAACAGTCTCCCGCGGGGCGTAGTGCGTAGTAGCCACTGCTGGCTCTAGGGACCTTACCCCTTAGCTGGGCTCTGACCCCTAGTGCACCTAGTAGGTAGGCAGGATCACGTCCTGGCCGGAGAGACTACTACGCGGCTTGAGAGAACGGATGCGCGTGTCGGTGTACTAATAGACGGGACTGCTCGCTAGGGCAGTACGCCGGTGAGGTACGCTTAAGGAGCAAACAGGAGTTACTCAGGCGGGAGAGGCTTTGGCTGGGCCTCGACCGTAGAAGGTGTACCTAGCTATATTGCAGGATGCAGCCACGACGCCCTCGTAGGATTACGCCAGTAGGCGCGTAAGACGGGAGTTGCGACCCCTGCAAATGGCAGCTTATGCCCGCGCTGGCGGAAACAATGAAGAGAAGCGTGAAACTAGAGGCTATGGAAGGCTCCTAAGCCGTGCGAAAGCGTACCAACTCTAGGAGGAAACTCTTATACAGACCGCTGGGGGGCGGACTGTGTGACGGGCTCGTACAATTGCTTCTGAACCGAAGCTTGTAGATTGCTACCATACAAGAATACTAAGCTAAGGAGAAGAAGGAGGAGAAGACTGTTGGAGACTGATGAGATATAAGGGGTCGCCAAGGCGCTAGTGGCAAGCGAGCCAATGGTAGGCGAGCTAACAGTAAGAAACAGTAAGAAACAGTACCAGACAGTATGCGACAATATGATAGGTGGCAGAATATGGCAGAACTTGGTAGGTGACGCGCTCTAGCACCGTCACAGACTGGTACTCGGGTAATTCCGTTATAAGATATCCGAAAGAACTGGTGAGATTCCCCGTGTTATGGGTGGTGGCAGCCAACTGCTTATAGACTAGGATAAAGCACTAGAAAACTGGGGTAGAGGCCTAGATAAGCAGGCATGTCGAACTCTACTGTATTACTAGCTAATATATAACTACCTGCCTCCTATTCCTGCTTTCTTTTCTATCTCTAAGGGTAGTAAAGAAGAAGCTGCACAAGAACATCTAAGGTTAGTAGAAAATCTACAAGAATCCCTAGAGTGGGACCTAGTAGATATATACTATATAGATGGCTCTAAAGACAGTAAATTAAATGCAGCAGCCGTATGTAAAATAGGAGAGAGAAATAGGATTAAATATGCAACAAACTGGAATCTAGGGCCCTATATGGAAATTATAGACGCAGAGCTTTACGCAGTCTATAGGGCCCTAGAACACCTAAAACAACAAAGACTAGAAGAGAAACAGGTTTATATCTTTATAGATAGCCAAGCGGCTATTAAGAGATTACAGCTTAATTCTCTTACAGGAGGGCAAGAACTAGTCTTTAAAATTACGCAAAGCTGTTCCTATCTAGCTAGTAGGAATATCTCTATTAACTTCTATTGGGTCCCTAACCACCTAGGAATTTATGGAAATAAAATAGCAGATAAACTAGCTAAAAAGGGCCTTTCTAGAAGAAAAATACAAT